>Ga0308009_10000036_pt1 | contig 139237 bp, 128 predicted proteins | sample Neamet127_FD_203134 | JGI IMG/M metagenome (GOLD analysis project Ga0308009, IMG submission 203134) | Marine microbial communities from water near the shore, Antarctic Ocean - #127 | ecosystem: Environmental > Aquatic > Marine > Unclassified | place: Southern Ocean | collected 2014-07-24 | reverse complement strand
CGGCGCCAAATGGCGACCGCGTAGACGACCATGTACCGGCAGAAGCAGTCATCAGATGATGTTTTTAACAGGTAGGAAATGCGCCCGATGAAATCTCCTTGACCCCACCGCGATTAGACGACGGACCATAGCCCGCGATCACGCCAAGCGTCGGCCCCCCTCGCCCCCCGTCGAGCACGAAGCGCTGTTCGGCGACGAGACGGATTGGCAAGCGGGTCGGCTGCCATTCGATCCCGACCGCCGCCTCGCGCCCTTTGCCCTCGAGCGGCGTGGCGACCCGCGCAACCAGTGCGAACCTGCGTCGGTCGCCCAGCGCATAGACGAGCCGCAAGCCACCCTGCGACGCGCCGAGCTGCCCGCCCGACACGGTCCCGGCAGGTCCGCCACGCGCCAGCAACCAGGCGCTTCCGCTGAGACGCGCCGCCCCCCTTGCAACCAAAGGCGGCGCGACCGGGGACGGGATGGCGTCGACGTGAGGCCGTTCCTGCGGGGCTTCACGACCGGCCGCCGCAATCGAAGGCGTGGGGCCGCTGATGGGCTGTCGCATCGCCCAGCGCATGATCGCCATGGGGGATGGCGTGGCGTCGTATGGGACCATCGCGGCCGTCGCCATGGGGCGTGATCGGCCAAGCACAGCGGCGGCAACCTGCGGCACGAGCACGTCGATGACCCGCGGGATGATCTTGGACGCGGGCAGCGACGCCACCTCCGGCAACAGCAATGCCACCCGAATCATGATCCAGCCGCCCAAGGACAGTGCGAGAAAGCGTAGCGGGCGGCCGCCCTTCATCCTCGTTCGGCGGCTTCGCATTCCAGGCCGGGCGGCGTTGCCGGCGACAGATCGGGAAACTCGTGCCGCGTCTTGTCCCATACCGGCGCCGCGCCGCGCAGCATGCCGACATAGCGCAGGACCGCATTGGGCGCGGCGATCAGCGAGACGAGATTCCCGACCACGAAGCGCGGCAACGACCACAGCGCCTCGCGGAAGCCATAGCTGCGCCCCGTGAACAACATCCGAAGAGCGAGCCGCCATCCGAGCAGCGCGGCATTGGCAACGAACAGCCAGAATGCGATCGGATAGGCGTTCGCAAGCGGCGCCGGCTCGCCGATCAGCCAGTGGATCACGAGCGACATCGCCCATAGCGGCATCGCGACATAGGCGACGGCGAGGACGACGACGGCGAGCGGCGCCCGCCGGTCGCGCATCCGCATCCAGTGATCGGCGAACGCGCGCGGCCTCGCCCAGCCGGTCCGATCCCAACCCGCCAGCGCGATGCCGGTCATCCAGCGCGTCTTCTGGCGGATCGATTCGCGCATCGTGCCCGGGAAATAGGCACGGACGGCGACGACCGTGCCCGCATCCGCCGTCGCGACACGCGCGAAGATGCCGCGCGCGCCGAGCTCCGCGAGCCGCAGGCCGAGTTCGTAATCTTCGGTCAGGCTGGACGCGTCGAACGGATCCCCGCCCCGGGCCTGCGCGATCATTGCCAGGACATCGGGTGCGATCGCGCACCCCGTCCCGGCCAGCGGCATGCCTGCACCCAACGCCGTCCGCACGACGATCTGCTTGGCGTGCGATTCGGCGAACTCGTCGGCATAATGGCCCGAGACGAGCCGCGAGCCGCGATGGACCAGCGGCAGGACGGGAAGCTGGACCACTTCATACTGGTCGATCAGGCTGTCGAAGACCCGCAATTCCTGCGCGTGCACGACGTCCTCGGCATCGTGCAATACGATCGCCTTGGTCCCGACCACCTCGCGCGCATCGTCGCGGCGCATCGCATGCCACACCGTGTTGAGGCAGTCGGCCTTGGTGGTCGGTCCGTCGCGCAGGCCGATGACGAGACGGACTCTGGCATCGCGCTCGGCGACCGCGGCGACCGCATCGATCGTCTCGCGATCATTGGGATAGGCGCCGACGTAGATCCGGTAATCGTCATGGTCGTAGCGATCGAGTGCGGTCGACAGCATCCCGCCGATCACCGCCGCCTCGTCCCACGCGGCGACGAACACTGCGATCCGCCCCACGCTCCGCGGCGGCGGCAGCGTCGCGATACTCAGCCGGCGCCTGCGGCCCTGGCGCAGCCGCTGGCCGAGAAAAAGCAGGTCGACCAGCAGGTCGTCGACGCCGCCGATGAACAGCCCGACGCTGGCGAACAACAGCGTCTCGCGTGCGAATGCATCGATCATCCACAGCGACTCGGCCACGCCCCACCCCCGTCTGAGGCGTACAGTAGATTTACGTCCGTTTCGGATTCAGTAGGGTCGGAATCGGATGTTTCACGATTTTTGTGAGGAACGCATCGACGCCCCCGAACCATCCGGTCGGGCGGACGTTACATACCGGATCCCTTCCCCCTTTCGGGATCAGATGCCGATGATGCCCGGCCTGGTCGCACCGCCGCGTAACGGGCGGTGCGGCCTAGCCGGATCCCTTCATCGCACGCGCCCTGCTTGCGGCCGTAAGACCGCAGTCCTGTGCGCAGCAGTTACGGGCTTAGCCGTTAAGGCCGGTCGCGACCGCCGCCGCCGGTGTTGCTGCCGTTGCCCGCGCCGCCGCCGGCACCCGCTGCGCCGACCGTGCCGATATTGCCGAACAGATCCTGGAAGAACCCGCGCTCGCGGCCGAGCGTCGGAGTCTTCTTGCCATACGGCTTGATCGAGGCCACCTGATCGAGCCCGCCGCGACGGATCGCGGTGACGGTGCCCTTCTGGTCGAAGCTGATCTGCAACGTGATCTGTGCGTTCGGGCGCGGATTGCGGAACGCGAGGTTGCGGCTGTCGCGCGCGAGATAATACCAGTCGCCCTGGTCGAACTGCCCGGCCAGCGTCGGCTTGCCGAGCGTGGCGAGCACCGACTGGCGATTGTCGACGCCCGGCTGGACCGAGTTGACCAAGTCGGTGTCGACCACATAGCCCTGGTGCGAGCGCAGCTGGGTGCAGCCCCCACTGGCCAATGCGGCAACCGCAAGTGCTGCGGCGAGACCCGTACGGGCGGAAAACACGCTCATATAAACTCCCAACCGGGGCACGCGAAAACACGTGACGAGTCCCACGCATTTGCATCGGCCGCCGTTCGCCTCGATATGCGAGGTTGCGCGGGCAAACAAGCCGAAGCGCGGTTGCGACCTGAAGGACGACGGATTGAGCTGGTTCGGAAGACTGCTCGGCGAGAAGCCGGACGAGGCATTGCCGCTGTATAACGCGGTGGTCGCACGCGCACGCGCGGAGCATTGGTACCGGGAGGGCGCGGTGCCGGACACGGTCGACGGCCGGTTCGACATGATCGCGACGCTGCTGGCGTTCACGATGCTGCGGCTCGAGGCCGAGCCGGCGGGCGGCGATCCCGCGGCGCGGCTGGCCGAGCGGTTCGTCGACGACATGGACGGGCAGCTGCGCGAGATCGGGATCGGGGACATCATCGTCGGCAAGCATATCGGCAAGATGATGAGCATGCTCGGCGGGCGGCTCGGTGCGTATCGCGACGGCCTGGCGGCGGGTGATATCGCGCCGGCGCTGGTGCGGAACCTGTACCGGGGGGCGACGCCGGACGGCGCTGCCCTGGCGCATGTCCGTACATCGCTGATGGCGTTTCATGCCGGACTGGCTGCGATGCCACTACCGACTCTGTTATCTGGAGAATTGCCGTGAAGCCCGAGTTCAGCCGCCCCGAACGCCTCGACACGATCGGCGAGCGCGAGCGGATCGTCGAGATCGTCGCCAACGAGGACGAGCGCGCGGCACTGGCGAAGCGGTTCGATCTGCTCTCGATCTCGCGGCTCGACGCACGACTCGGGATCAAGCGCACCGACAGCGGCATCGTCGTGAAGGGGCGCGTGACGGGCGCAGCGGTACAGGCGTGCTCGGTCACCGACGAACCGCTCGATACGCAGATCGACGAGCCGGTCGCGCTGCTGTTCGTCGAGCAGCTGATCGCCGAGGGCGATGAGGTCGAGCTGTCCGACGATGCGCTCGACATGGTGGCGATCCAGGGCGGGACGATCGACTTGGGCGAGGCTGCGGCGGATACGTTGGCGCTGTCGATCGACCCGTTCCCGCGGGGGCCGAATGCGGCGGCGGCGCTGGCGGCGGCGGGGGTGATCAGCGAGGACGAGTTCCGTCCGGCGAATGCGTTCTCGGATTTGAAGGCGAGGATGGCGGGGAAGGGATGAACGGCAGCGCGGTCGCGGACTTGTTGAAGATCAGCGCACACCAACATCCGCACCACCCCGGCGAAGGCCGGGGCCCAATTGGGGGCGAATAGTGAGGTAGGGCGGTCCGCCGTTACATCCACCTCTCCAATTGGGCCCCGGCCTTCGCCGGGGTGGTGTGGATTGGGAGGGGCGGCAATCTCCCCCTTGTTCACCCGCGAAGGCGGGTGCCCAGACTGGATCCCCGCCTTCGCGGGGAAACATGTTTTAGTCCGCGTCGGGGCCCAAGGTCGGATCGAGATCGCGAGGACGGATGAAGCGGGTCAACCGCGCGGTAGCCGAACCGATGTCTTCCCAACTCCCCGCATCGAACTGGAGCTCCGCGATACTCGCGGTCGGATATTTATCCTCCACCGCATCGCGCAACGGGTCAGCCCCATCCGCCACCAGCATCAGGACGAGATCCTCCAGCCCGGGATTATGCCCGACCAGCAGCGCGCTGTGCGTCTCCGCCGGAAATCCGTGCACCACGTCCAGCAACGTCGCCGCCGAAGCCAGATACACGCGCCGGTCCCAGGCGGGCGCGATCGTCCGGCCATAGCCCGATTCGATCTGCTCCAGCGTCTCCGTAACCCGCACCGCCGGCGACGCGATCGCGTGATCGAACGCGAGCCCCAGCGACCGCATGTGCCGCCCCACCATCGCCGCAGCGCGCTTGCCCTTGGCGTTGAGCGGGCGATCGAAATCGCGCGCGACCGGGTCGTCCCAGCCGGACTTGGCGTGGCGCAACAGCGTCAACGTCTTCATGGCAATCCTCAAGCCGGTTCGCGGCTTTCATGCCCTACCGCCGCTCGCGAGGAAAGCCGGCTTGCCACTCGGGCCACCGCTTCTTCGAGCGTGACGCGGGCGATCGGCACGCCCGGCGGGAACGCGCTGAGCAGTCGCGACGGCATCGCCGCGGACAACATCACGAACACGCCCGAATCATCAGCGCGGCGGATCAGTCGACCAAATGCCTGTGCGAGCCGCGCGCGGACGAGCCGGTCGTCATAGGCCGAGCCGCCGCCCGCGAGCCTGCGCGCGGCGTGGAGAACTGAGGGTTTCGCCCACGGCACGCCCTCCATCACCACAAGTCGCAGCGATTCGCCGGGCACGTCGACTCCGTCGCGCAACGCATCGGTGCCGAGCAGCGACGCGCCGGGATCGTCGCGAAAGATGTCGACCAAGGTGCCGGTATCGATTGGGTCGACGTGCTGCGCGTGGAGCGGCAGGCCTTCGCGCGCCAGGCGATCGGCGATGCGGCCGTGCACGCCGCGAAGCCGCCGGATCGCGGTGAACAGCCCCAATGTGCCGCCGCGGCTGGCGACGATCAACTGCGCATACGCGTTGGCGAGCGCGCCGATATCGCCGCGCTTCACGTCGGTGACGATCAGCACTTCGGCCTGCCGGGTGTAGTCGAACGGGCTCTTGGCCTCGAACCGCGCGGCCGGGCGGAGGAGATGTGGCGCGCCGGTGCGGGCTTCGGCCACCTCCCAGTCGCCGCCACCGGTTAGCGTCGCCGAGGTGACGAGCGCACCGTGGGCGGGCTTCAGGACGATCTCGGCAAAGGGGCGCGTCGGGTCGAGCCAATGGCGGTGGAGGCCGATGTCGAACTCGCGCCCTTCGATCCGGTCGACGGCCAGCCAATCGACGAAATCGCCGTCGACCGGTCCGCCGACGCGCGCAAGCAGCGACAGCCACGACGCCACCGTCTCCGCGCGCCAGCCGATCGAGGCAATCGCGCCCTCGACCCGGGCTCGGGCGGGGGCGTCCATCCAATCGGGGGCTTCGGCGAGCACCGCTTCGAGTCGTCGCCCGAGCGTCACGAGCGGCCGGACGAGCGCGTCGAGCGCCGCAGCGGCAGGCGCGGCGGCCTCGATCAGCGTCGCGTCGGGTTCGGCGAGTTCGGTTTCCAGGCCATAGCCTGCGTCACCCGGTTGTTCCGCCCGCGCGTAGGTGAGGCCACGGACGGCGGCGAGCAGCGTCTCGATCGGCCCGAACGGCGCGCCTTCGCCAAGCCGTTGCAGCCAGCCATCGGACGCCAGCGCCCCCGCCGCGGTGATCGCGTCGCTGATCGCCCGCGCGCCCTGTTCGTCGTAGCTGGCGAGATCGGACAGCCGTGCGGCGAGCCCTCGCCGCCGGCCGCGACCGCTCGATTCGGGGCCGAGGATCCAGCGGCGCAGTTCGATCGTCTCGGCGCCGGTCAGCGCGGTCGCGAACATCGAATCGGCGGCGTCGAAGATGTGGTGGCCCTCGTCGAACACGTAGCGCGTCGGGCGGGTCGCGAGCTCGCGACCTCTCGCGGCATTGACCATCACCAGCGCGTGGTTGGCGATGACGATATCGGCGTCGGACGAGGCGCGGGCGGCGCGCTCGATGAAGCATTTCCGGTAGTGCGGGCAGCCCGCGTACACGCATTCGCCGCGCCGGTCGGTCAGCGCGGTCGAGCCGTTGCGGCGGAACAGCGTCGGCAGCCAGCCGGGCAAGTCGCCGCCGACCATGTCGCCGTCCGCGCTATACGCGGCCCAGCGCGCGACGAGATGCGCGAGGATCGCGGCGCGGCCTGCAAACCCACCTTGCAGCGCGTCCTCGAGGTTGAGCAGGCAGAGGTAGTTCTCGCGACCCTTGCGCGTGACGACCTTGGCCTTCCGGATCGCGGCGTCGGGATAGAGCCGCGCGGTTTCCTGCCCCAGCTGGCGTTGCAGCGTCTTGGTGTAGGTCGAGATCCACACCGCGCCGCCCGCCTTTTCGGCCCAGAGCGAGGCGGGGGCGAGATAGCCGAGCGTCTTGCCGATCCCGGTGCCGGCTTCGGCGAGGACGAGGTTGGGCGTGTCGCGCATCGCCCGCGGTGCAAACGCGGCGGTTGCGGCGCCTGCATAGGCGCGCTGGCCGGGGCGTTCCTCGGCACCGTGGCCGGTGAGGTCGACCAGCCGCGCCTCTGCATCGCCGGGCTCGATCGTGACGGTACGCGGGGCGGGGCGCGGGGCGTGCTCCTCCCATTCGGGGAGCGACGAGAACAGCCAGCGTTCGTTGACCGCGGGCTTCTTCAGCCGCTCGGCGACGACCGGCGCCCAAGGCCAGCGCAGGCGGAACAGCGATTGCGCCGCCGTCCACGCACCTTCACGCTCGGGCCAGTCGGTGTCGGTGAGCGCCAGCATCGCGTCCGCCGCGCGCAGGAGGAACGGCGCGATCTCGGCGTCATCGGTCGGCACATCCAGTCCGGTAACCCGTGCGATGCCCTTGGGCGTCGGCACCGCAAACTGCGCGGGGCGAAGAAAGGCGTAGAGTTCGAGCAGGTCGAGCCCGGACAGATCGGGATACCCTAAGCGCTGCCCGACCAGCGGCGCGTTGAGCATGATGACCGGCGTGTCGGCCGCGATCCGGATCGCCTCGCCCCGCCCGATCGGACGGGCACCGTCCGCGTTCGCGATCCAGATGCCGGCGTGGCTGGCGTGGAGGGCGGGATAGCGGAGCACCGCGCGACCTTGTGCGAACAGGAACGAAAGGGCAACCTTTTGCTGCCTCGTTCTCCCCCGAAGGCGGGAGCCCAGGGCCAAGGGCCCCGCCCGGGGTTTAGCTGGGCCCCCGCGTCCGCGGGGGAACGGGCTTGTGTGTTTCCGCCGGCACACGCTATCGCCGCTTGCATGACCGACGACCTCCGCACCGCCGCCCTCGAGTCCAAAGCCTGGCCGTATGAGGAGGCGCGCAAACTCCTGAAGCGCTATCCGAACGGCAAGTCGGGCGATCCGGTGTTGTTCGAGACGGGCTACGGACCGTCGGGCCTGCCGCACATCGGCACGTTCAACGAGGTTCTCCGCACGACGATGGTGCGCAACGCCTTCCATGCGTTGAGCGATACGCCGACGCGGCTGATCGCGTTCTCGGACGACATGGACGGCTTGCGGAAAGTGCCGGACAACGTCCCCAATGGCGACATGCTGCGCGAACATCTCGGCAAGCCGCTGACGCAGATCCCCGATCCGTTCGGCACGCATTCGAGCTTTGCCGCGCACAACAACGCGATCCTGCGCGAATTCCTCGACCGCTACGGCTTCGACTATGAGTTCGCGTCGTCGACCGACTATTACACCGGCGGGCGCTTCGACGAGGCGCTCAAGGGGGTACTTCGTCACTTCCAGGGCATCCAGGACGTCATGCTGCCTACGCTCCGAGCCGAACGCCGCGCAACCTATTCGCCGGTGCTGCCGATCTCGCCGACCAGCGGCATCGTGTTGCAGGTGCCGATCGAGGTGATCGACGCCGAAGCGGGCCTGATCACGTTCGAAGACGACGGCCAACGGATCGAACAGTCGGTGCTCGGCGGCAAGGCCAAGCTGCAGTGGAAGGTCGACTGGGCGATGCGCTGGGTCGCGCTCGGCGTCGACTACGAGATGGCGGGCAAGGACCTGATCGATTCGGTGACGCAGTCGTCGAAGATCGCGCGCGTGCTCGGCGGGCGTCCGCCCGAGGGCTTCAACTACGAGATGTTCCTCGACGAGAATGGCGAGAAGATCTCGAAGTCGAAGGGCAATGGGCTGAGCCTCGAACAGTGGCTGACCTATGGCCCCGAGGAGTCGCTCGCCTTCTACGCGTACCGCGAGCCGAAGAAGGCGAAGTCGCTGCACATGGGCGTGATCCCGCGCGCGGTGGATGAATATTGGCAGTTCCGCGGCAATTATGCGGGCCAGGACCTGAAGCAGAAGCTCGGCAACCCGGTCCATCACATCCATGACGGCAAGCTGCCGACGGGCGAGCTGCCGGTGACGTTCGGGCTGTTGCTCAACCTCGTCGGGGTGATGGGCGATGCGAGCAAGGAGCAGGTCTGGGGGTATCTGGCGAATTACGTCCCCGATGCGTCGGCGGAGAAGTATCCCGAGCTCGACCGGCTGATCGGCTATGCGCTGGCCTATAGCCGCGATTTCGTCGCGCCGACGCTCAAGCGGCGCGCGCCCGAGGGTGTCGAGGTCGCGGCGCTGGAGCGGCTGGATGCGGAGCTCGCGGCGCTGCCGGCGGAGGCGAGCGCGGAGGACATCCAGAACATCGTCTACGAGATCGGCAAGACCGGCGGGTTCGAGACCCTGCGCGACTGGTTCAAGGCGTTGTACGAGACGTTGCTTGGGTCCGAACAGGGGCCGAGGATGGGGAGTTTCATCGCGCTGTACGGGGTGGCGAACTCGCGGAAACTGATCGCGCAGGCGTTGGCGCGCTAAGGCCGTACTTGTTCAGAAGCACCCCCCCGGCGGAGGCCGGGGCCCAGTCGGGGGACGTGCATAACGGGGTGCAGCGTGTCGTTACTGCAACCTTTCCAACTGGGCCCCGGCCTTCGCCGGGGGGGTGTTTGAGCTTTGCAATTTAGCGCACCAACTGGACGAATCCATCGGAACATATTAGCAACAGGCCCGCCTCCCCCGATTCGGAAACCGGCATGTTCCATCGACCGATCGCCCGTCACCGCCTGTTCTTCGCGATCCGCCCGCCGCTCCCGCTCGCGCGTCAGATTACCGCCGCAGCATCGTGGTTCGAGACCGACGGGGACAAACTCCGCCCCGAGCATCTCCACGTCACGATCGACATACTCGACGACCAAGACCGAGTATCGACAGCGTTGGAGCGCGACCTGAAGGCGATCGGCGATGCGGTCGAGGCGGCGCCGTTCGCGCTTCAGTTCGATACCGTCGTCGGCAGCGAGCGATCCATCGCACTGCGTCCGCGCCACAAGAATGCCTCGCTCGCCGCGCTGCATCAGCGGATCGCAGTGGCACGTGAGGCCACAGGGTTGCGCGCCCGCGAAAACTATCGGTTCAGTCCGCACATGACGCTCGGCTACCGCGAGGGTGCGCCGTTTACGCAAGCCATCGCGCCGATCGGCTGGACCGCGGATGCGTTCGTGCTGGTCCACAGCCATGTCGGCCGGACCCGCCACGACGTGATCGGGCGCTGGCTGCTGGACGGCAACGACGATCGGCAACTGCCGCTCTTCTGAGTCATCGAATTTGCCGAACGCGCGCGACCCGGTAGGACCCGCAAGGCGATCGGTCGGTTCTTCCCTCGTGACCGCGCACCAAGGAGCAAAGATGCGGCTGTTCTTCGACGAGGCCCAGCGGAGCCATGCGCCAGCGCGCGAACTCCACAACGGCGCGTTCACCGCCTATGCGGAGACGCCCGCGCGGATCGACTCGATCCTGCGCGCGATCGGTCCGGTCGAAGCGCCGGAGGATCGCGGCGAGGCGCCGATCCTGGCCGTCCACCCCGCGCCGTACCTTACGTTCCTGAAGGATGCCGCGCGACTGTGGCGCGAGGCAGGACGCGAGGGCGACGCGATCCCCTACACCTTCCCGATCCGCGGGCGCCGGCCGCTCGACCTGACCCGGATCGATGCGCTGATCGGCGCGCACAGCTTCGACGCGACCACGCCGATCACGCCGCAGGCCTGGGCCGCCTCCTATGGCAGCGCCCAGTCCGCGCTCGCCGCGACGCACGCGGTACTCGACGGCGACCGCGCGGCGTTCGCGCTCTGCCGCCCGCCCGGCCACCATGCCGGCGCGGATTATTGCGGTGGATATTGCCACCTCAACACCGCTGCGATCGCCGCGCAGGCGGCGCGCGATGCCGGTGTCGCGCGCGTCGCGATCCTCGACATCGACTATCATCACGGCAACGGTACGCAGGACATCTTCTATGCCAGAGGCGACGTGTTCTACGCCTCGGTCCACGCCGATCCGAAGACCGACTACCCGTTCTACTGGGGCCATGCCGACGAAACGGGTGAAGGCGAAGGGATCGGCACCACGCTGAACCTCCCCCTCCCCCACGGCACGCAGATGGATGCATTTCGCGGGGCACAAAGCACTGCACTCGAAGCGATCGCCGCGTTCGATCCCGGCCTGCTGGTCGTCAGCTTCGGTGCGGACACGTGGGAGGGCGATCCGATCTCGCATTTCAAGCTGACCACGCCCGACTATGCGGTGCTCGCCGCCGACATCGCGGCACGCGGTTGGCCGACCGTCATCGTTATGGAGGGCGGCTACGCGGTCGACGCGCTGGGGCACAACGTCGCGAGTTTCCTTGGTGGGTTCTGAGGCGCCGATTGCTCTGGGCACGCCAGCCTATCGCCGGCTGACGTTGGCGATGCTGTTCGCGGGGTTCTCGACCTTCTCGCTGCTGTATTCGGTGCAGCCGTTGCTGCCGCTGTTCGCCGCGCAGTATCGGCTGACCGCAGAGGCTGCGTCGCTCGCGGTGTCGCTCGCGACCGGACCACTCGCGATCGGCATCCTGTTCGCGGGGTTCGTCTCCGACCGCGTCGGCCGGCGTCCGTTGATGATCGCGGCGATGTTCGCGGCGGGCGCGCTGACGCTGGCGGCGGCGGTCGTACCGGGGTGGAGTGGGTTGCTCGTGCTGCGCTTCCTCACCGGCGTTGCGCTCGCGGGCGTGCCGGCGGTGGCGATGGCCTATGTCGCTGAGGAGGTCGATGCGGGCGCGGTCGGCGCGGCGATGGGGCTGTATATCGCGGGCTCTGCGCTTGGCGGGATGGCCGGGCGGCTGGTCGTAAGCATCGTCGCCGATCTCGAAGGCTGGCGCTGGGCGCTTGCCGCAGTCGGGCTCGCGGGGCTGGCGATGGCGGAGGCGTTCCGACGGCTCGCACCACCGTCACGCAATTTCACGCCTAGCGTCGGACGGCCGGGCGCGCTGTTGCGGAGTGCCGGATCGCTGTTCACCGATCGCGCGATGCCGCTGCTGTATCTCGAGGCGTTCCTGCTGATGGGCGTGTTCGTCACGATCTATAACTATGCCGGCTTCCGGTTGATGAGCCCGCCCTACGGCCTCAGCCAGGCGGCGGTCGGCGGCGTGTTCCTGCTGTACGTGCTGGGATCGGTGAGTTCGGCGAAGTTCGGGACGCTTGCCGGGCGGCTCGGGCGGCGGAAGGTCTTCTGGGTGCCCGTCGTGCTGCTGATCGCCGGCGTCGCGCTGACCGCGATGACGCCGCTGGTGCTGGTGATCGCCGGGATCGCGGTGGTGACGATCGGCTTTTTCGGCGCGCATTCGATCGCGAGCGCCTGGGTCGGGCGGCGTGCGCAGGGCTCGCGCGGGCAGGCGGCGGCGTTCTATTTGTTCTTCTATTATATGGGGTCGAGCGTGCTGGGTTCGGCCGGCGGGTTCGCGTGGACGCATGCCGGTTGGCCGGGGGTGACGGCGTTCTGCTTGCTGCTGGGTGTGGCGGCGTTGGTGATCGGGCTGGTGCTGCGCACGGTGCCGCCGTTGGTGGTGGAACCGCCGGTGCCGCAGCGGATGCCGGATCCTTGAAGAGCGACTTCTCCCCTCCCTGAATGGGTGGGGCTGGGGGTGGGTAGGCCGGTTCGAGCCACCGACGCCTGAGCATGCGGAACCTGACCCACCCCCGCCCCCTCCCTTCCAGGGAGGGGAGAAGAAGTCTGGCTTCCCTCACCCCTTCACCGTGACGCCACATCCGTTGCGTCGACCGGCGGCAGCCCCGCCATGCCCTTCGCGACCGCCTCGACCCGCTCCATGACGCGCAACACATTGCCGCCGGACAGTTTCGCCAGATCGCCGTCGCTCCACCCCCGCCGCGCCAGTTCCGCGAACAGCAGCGGATAGCCGTCGACGCCCTTCAAGCCGATCGGCCCGGTGCCTTGGATCCCGTCAAAATCGCCTCCGATCCCGACATGGTCGTGACCCGCGATCGTCGCGATATGCTCGACATGATCCGCGACGGTCGCGGCGGTAACCCGCGGCTCGGGATGGGCGGCGTCCCACGTTACCAAAGGCGCGGGCGATTTGGCGCCGTACACCCCCGCGGGAACGCCGACCGACTTCGCATAGGCCGAGCGCGCGACGTCCCACGCCCGCCACTCGGCCGACAGGAAGGACGGGTAGAAGTTGACCATCACCACGCCGCCGCTCGCGCCGATCGCCCGCAGCAGATCGTCGGGGATGTTGCGCGGCGCGTCGGCGATCGCCCGCGCGCTCGAGTGCGAGGCGATCACCGGCGCCTTGGTGACGGCAAGCGCGGCCGCCATCGTCGCGTCCGAGACGTGGGAGACGTCGACGATCATCCCGATCCGGTTCATCTCGGCGACCACCTGCCGCCCGAACTCGCTCAAGCCGTTCGCGCGCGGCGAATCGGTCGCGCTGTCCGCCCAGTTCAGGCTCTTGCCGTGCGTCAGCGTCATATAGGCGACGCCGAGCGCGCGATATTGCCGCAACACGGAGAGCCGCCCATCGATCTGGTGCCCGCCCTCGACGCCGATCAGCGACGCGATCCGCCCCGCTTTCTCGATCCGCCGGATGTCCGCGGCGGTGGTCGCGAGTTCGAACGCCGCCGGGTTCGCCGCGACGAAGCGGCGGACGATATCGATTTCCTCCAGCGTCATCTCGACCGCACGCGGCGCATCGGCGGGAATGTAGACCGACCAGAACTGGCCGCCGACATGGCCCTTCCGCAGCCGGGGAATGTCGGTCTGCAGCGGGTTCGGCAACCGTGCGGTGTCGGCGGAGAGATCGACCGCCTCGACCTTCGCGTCGTGCAGGTCGCGGATCTCCCAGGCGAGGTCGTTATGCCCGTCGATCACCGGGCTCCCCTCCAGCACGCGCTCGATCCGGCGGGAAAGCGCGGCGTCCGGACCCGCCTGCGCGGCCAGCAGCAGGAATGCGGCGATCATGTCTTGGTCCCCCGTGGCGTCCGCTCCACCCTGAAGGAGGTGTTCGCGTGCGACAAGCCGGCTAAGGCGCTCGCCGAACGCGGACGGAGGGCGGAATTGGACACGGGAACGGCCGGACCGGCGCGCAAGGCGGAAAGCCGCCTCTCCACCGCGATCGCGATCGCGCGACTGATGGGGATCATGGGGATCGTCTATGTCCACGCGTGGACCGGGCGGACTGCGGAAGAGCTGGCGGCGGTCGCGTTCAGCTGGCAGGCGGTTCTTCGTACCGTGCTGGGCGAGATGTTCGGGCGGAGCGCGGTGCCGCTGCTCGGCATGATCTCCGGCTGGCTGGTGGTGTCGACCGCGACGCGACGGGGCTATGGCCCGTTCCTGCTCGGCAAGGCGCGGACGATCCTGCTGCCGATGGTGCTGTGGAATGCGATCGCGATCCTGCTGGTCGGGGCGGCGGCAACCTTCGGCGACCTGAAGGCGCCGACGCCGTCGAGCATCGGCTGGACGCTAAACGAACTCGTGCCTTTGGCGCATGCCAACGACATCAACGTGCAGATGCCGTTCTTACGCGATCTTTTCGTCTGCATGATGCTCGCCCCACTACTGGTCCGCGCGTCGAGTATCTGGCTGGCGCTGGTCGCCGTGATCGTGGTCGTGTGGAGCGTGTCCGGGGTGCATGTCCCGCTGCTTCTCCGGCCGCAGATCCTGCTGTTCTTTACCGCCGGGATCGCCGCGCGGCGGTTTGGCGTGGCGGAGCGGGCAGCGGGGTGGCCTGTCGCGCTCTGTTCGCTGCCGTTCGTGGTGCTGATCGCGCCGCGGCTGTGGACTGCGCTGCTCGGGAACGCGTTCTTCGACGCGCATCCGCATATGATGGCGGCGTTTGACATCGTGTTTCGATTGGCCTCGGCGGTGCTGTTCTGGCGGGTCGCTTGGGCACTGGCGGGAAGTGGTGTCGCGGATCGGTTGCGCGGGATCGAGCGATACGGGTTTCTCGCCTTCTGCGATCATCTGGTGCTGTTGTGGCTGTTCGGGCCGGTGATCGGGCTGGCGACCGGCGCGTTGGGGGCGGGGCTGTATCCGGCCTATCTGCTGGTTCAGCCGTTGCTGGTGCTCGGGGCTACGGTCGTCCTCGGGCGGGGGCTGATGGCGGTCTCGCCGGCGGTGGCGCGGGTGCTCAGCGGGGGGCGTCTCGGGCGTTAGGCGTCGGAGCTTATGCCCTCGACGCAACCGTCATTCCCGCGAAGGCGGGAACCCATACTGGCTGGCCTCGCCTTAAAATCGCATGCCTTTGAGGATATGGATCCCCGCCTGCGCGGGGATGACGACACGTTTATGTGCATCACTCCCTGCCGTGCCGCGCTGCGATCAGGACCCGCGTGACGGCGGATCGAGCTGGTTCACCCATTCCTGGTTGTGGACGACGGTCGAGCGGACCGGGCGGCCGGCGGCGTCGAGCCAGGGACGGTAGCGGAAGCGCAGCTCGATCAGGCGACAGGTCGTCGCGTCGAGCACCGCATTGCCGCTCGAGCGCGTGACCATGCAGTGCGTGACGCGGCCATCGGTCTCGACCGTGTAGCGCACGCCGACGATCCCGCCCGCGCCGATCACCGCCTCGGCATTGGGGAAGTCCTTGTTCTTGAAGCGGCCCTTGAGGAGGCGGGGCGGTGTCTCGTCGCCACCGTCGCCATCGCCATTCCCGGAGCGACCGCTGCCGGTGCCAATGCCCTCGCCGCCCGCGCCCGTGCCCGGTCCGAGGACGGGCGCGGCGCCGGAGGTGGCGTCGCTGCCGGGGCCGGGTTTGAGCGCGGCGACGACGGGTGGCGGCGGGACAATCGGCGGCACGATCGGTTTGGGGACGACGAGTTCGGTCGCCTTCGAGGGAAGGTTCGCGGGTGAGGCAGCGCCTTCCGGTCGGTGGCTCTTCGCGGGGCGCGGGACGATCTTTTCGGGCGGCGGTGGCGGTGGGGTGGGGCCGACGGCGAAGGTTTTGAGCGCGTCGGGGATCGCGGTGGGGATGGTGACGCCGAGACCCAGGACCAGCGCGTAGCCGATCACCGCGCAGAGTACCGCGGCGCTGACCGCGGATATCAGGCGGTCGCGTGGGTTCGAGTGGACGCCGTACATGCTGGGTAATTGGGGAGGCGGGTATTGTGCGGCAACTGTGCGCGAGGGTACGAGAACGATCTCGGTACTCCAGACGTATTCGGTACCTGTCCTGCTTCGACAGATGCACCTCTCCGGCGAAGGCCGGGGTCCAAGTGGAAAGGTCGATGCAACGAAGGACCGTCCGTAGTTACCTCCGTTTCCCAATTGGGCCCCGGCCTTCGCCGGAGGGGTGGTCGCTCTGGGTGAAATAGACCGCAGTTTGTAAGGGTATCGGTCCGGCGTCGGCAGACCTGTACGTTCGGCAGACACAAGAACGGGCGGTGCGACCTTCGTCACACCGCCCGTTCGTGGCGCGCGCCGCGGGAGTAAATCCCGCGTCGTCGGTCGGCGCTATGGCGGCGCCGGCCGCGATCGCTGTTGCGCGGGGCTTCGCCCGCGCATCCGCATTCGCCTAAAGCTTCTCGGTCAGCTCCGGCACGATCTTAAACAAATCGCCGACCAGGCCGATGTCCGCGACCTGGAAGATCGGCGCGTCCTCGTCCTTGTTGATCGCGACGATGACCTTCGAGTCCTTCATGCCCGCGAGATGCTGGATCGCGCCCGAGATGCCGATCGCGACATACACTTCCGGGGCGACGATCTTGCCGGTCTGGCCGACCTGATAGTCGTTCGGCGCGTACCCTGCGTCGACCGCGGCGCGCGAGGCACCGACGCCGGCACCGAGCTTGTCCGCCAGCGGATCGATCAGCGCATGGAACTGGTCGCTCGAGGCGAGCGCACGGCCGCCCGAGACGATGATCTTCGCGCTGGTCAGTTCGGGACGCTCGTTCTTGGCGATCTCGGCGCCGGCGAAGGTCGACAGACCCTTGTCGCCGGTCGACGCGACCGCTTCGATTGCGCCCGAACCACCCTCGGTCGCGGCCTTGGCGAACGCCGTGCCGCGCACCGTGATGACCTTCTTCGCATCCGACGACTGCACGGTTGCAATGGCATTGCCGGCGTAGATCGGCCGCGTGAACGTGTCCTCGCTCTCGACCGACAGGATGTCGCTGATCTGCATGACGTCGAGCAGTGCGGCCACGCGCGGCGCGATGTTCTTGCCGTGCGTGGTCGACGGCGCGAGGAACGCGTCATGCGTGGCCATAAGCTCGACGATCAGCGGCGCGACGTTCTCGGCGAGCGCATGCGCAAACGCCGCGTCGTCCGCGACGTGGACCTTGCCGACGCCGGCGATCTTGGCGGCTTCGGCAGCGACGCCGTCGACGCCCTGGCCGACGACCAGCAGATGGACTTCGCCGAGCTGCGAGGCGGCAGTGACCGCCGACAGCGTGGCATCCTTGACGGCCTGACCGTCATGTTCGACCCAAACGAGCGTCTTCACTTGGCGACTCCCATTTCCTTGAGCTTGCCGACCAGCGCGTCGACATCGGCGACCTTGATCCCGGCCGAGCGCTTGGCAGGCTCGACCACCTTCAGCGTGGTTAGGCGCGGCGTCACGTCGACGCCGAAATCGGCCGGCGTCTTCTGCGCCATCGGCTTCGACTTCGCCTTCATGATGTTCGGCAGCGACGCATAGCGCGGCTCGTTGAGGCGGAGATCGGTGGTGATGATCGCGGGCAGCTTCAGCGTGTCTGTCTCCGCGCCGCCATCGACTTCGCGCGTCACGTTGACCGAGCCGTCGGCGATCTCGACCTTCGACGCGAACGTGCCCTGGCCCCAGCCGAGCAGGCCGGCGAGCATCTGCCCGGTCTGGTTGTTGTCGTCGTCGATCGCCTGCTTGCCGAGGATCACCATGTCGGGCTTTTCCTCCTCGACGATCTTGGCGAGGATCTTGGCGACGCCAAGCGGCTCGACCTTGGTCTCGCTGACGACGAGGATCGCGCGGTCGGCACCCATCGCGAGCGCGGTGCGCAGCGTTTCCTGGCTTTTCTGTTCGCCGATCGAGACGACGACGATCTCCGTCACGCCCTTATCCTTCAGGCGGATCGCCTCTTCGACCGCGATCTCGTCGAACGGGTTCATGCTCATCTTGACGTTCGCCAGATCGACGCCCGTTCCGTCCGCCTTCACGCGGGGCTTCACATTGTAGTCAAGCACGCGCTTGACCGGCACCAGCACCTTCATCGGGGTTCCTTCCAAGGTGAATTCATTCGTTCTCGCCAACCGGCGTTGGCCGGACAGATGGCTGTTTCGCGCCGTTTTCGCAAGTGCGGTACGGAAAAACGGGGTTGCCGTAGCGTCACGGCGGCATGCCCGGCGGTCGAGTCGTAATTCCAACGAATCCTCCCCCGCCAGGGGGAGGTGGCTGGCGCTTGCCAGACGGAGGGGGAGGCAAGCGAAACCTCTGCTCCGTGTCCTCCCCCTCCGTCACCTTCGGCGACACCTCCCCCTTGCGGGTGAGGATCGTGAAGCTGGCGATTTAAACCAACGAAAAAGGGCCCGGACGTTTCCGTCCGAGCCCCGTTTTTCGCAAGATCAGTATGTGCGATCCGTCGGGCTTACGCCGCGACCTTCTGCACTTCCGCGACGATCTTCTTGGCCGCATCGCCCAGGTCGTTCGCGGGAACGATTGCGAGACCGGAGTTCGCGAGGATCTCCTTGCCCTTCTCGACATTCGTGCCCTCGAGGCGGACGACCAGCGGCACCGCCAGGTTCACTTCCTTCGCCGCGGCGACGATGCCGTCGGCGATGATGTCGCACTTCATGATGCCGCCGAAGATGTTGACGAGGATGCCCTTCACGTTCGGATCCGCGAGGATGATCTTGAACGCCGCCGTCACCTTCTCCTTGTTGGCGCCGCCGCCGACGTCGAGGAAGTTGGCCGGGAACATGCCGTTGAGCTTGATGATGTCCATCGTCGCCATCGCGAGACCGGCGCCGTTGACCATGCAGCCGATGTCGCCGTCGAGCTTGATATAGGCCAGGTCGTACTTCGATGCCTCGAGCTCGGCGGGATCTTCCTCGGTCTCGTCGCGCAAGGTCAGCAGGTCCTTGTGGCGGAACAGCGCGTTGCCGTCGAACGCGACCTTCGCGTCGAGCACCATCAGCTTGCCGTCCTTGGTGACCGCGAGCGGGTTGATCTCGATCTGCTCGGCATCGGTGCCCATGAACGCGTCATACAGCTTCGACGCGGTGTTCGCGGCCTGCTTGGCGAGATCGCCGGTCAGCTTCAGCGCGGCGGCAACGGCGCGGCCGTGATGCGGCATGAAGCCGGTCGCCTGGTCGATGTCGATCGACTGGATCTTCTCGGGCGTGTCGTGCGCGACGGCTTCGATGTCCATGCCGCCTTCGGTCGAGACGACCATCATGACGCGGCCGGTGGTGCGGTTGAGCGTCAGCGCGAGGTAGAATTCCTTGTCGATGTCGACGCCGTCGGTGACGTACAGGCGGTTGACCTGCTTGCCCGCGTCACCCGTCTGGATGGTGACGAGCGTGTTGCCGAGCATGTCGGTCGCGGCCGCGCGAACCTCGTCCTCGGTCTTGGCGAGGCGGACGCCGCCCTTGGCATCGGCGCCCAATTCGACGAACTTGCCCTTGCCGCGGCCGCCGGCGTGGATCTGCGCCTTGACGACATAGAGCGGTCCGGGAAGCTTCTTGGACGCCTCGACGGCCTCCTCGACGGTCAGTGCCGCGAAACCGGCAGGCACGGGGACGCCGAACTTGGCCAGCAGTTCCTTGGCCTGGTATTCATGGATGTTCATCGGGAAGGCTCCACGCAATTTTTAGGAAACTCGGGAATTGGTTGGGCGTAAAGCACAGGGCGACCAGCAAATCCACCCTTAAGGCATTTGCAGTTGCGTCTCGTTTGCAATAGAGCGTTTCAAGCGGCGGCGCGGATCAAAACCAAGACGGCCGCCCAGCCATAAAGGCAGGGCGGTCGCCTCGTTCGCGCACCCGTTGTTGACAGGCGTAGCCGAAGCTTAATCTACAGGCGGGTGAGCGCCGTCTTCACCTCGGTCTGCAGTGCGGCGGTCAGAGCGGTCTTGTTGTGCAGCGCCTTGGAAAACACGTCCTGGTCGATGCCGCTATGGCCGAACTGATCGATACAGCCCGCGCCGCCGCCGCATCCACCACCGCAGCCATCGCCCATCGCGACCTCGACGCCCGGCTTGATGGTCTTGATGAACGACGACAATCTGCCGATCGGCACTTCACGCAGCACAGCCTGCGCGACTCGGTTTGATTCAGGCATCGACGGTCTCCTTGGTTGATCCCGGCACCGTGTCGGGATGGGGTGACGCGTGGCGGGCGAACCCCATCAGGCATTCCTCCGCCATCGCTTCGAAGATCGGTCCGAGCGCGCGACGCCCGAACGAGCCGGTGACGATCGCGTCGCCCGCGATGCACCCGCTGGCCAGCGGCGCGTACCAGGTGTCGCTGCCGATGCCACCCTCACCGAACTCGTCGAAATAGCGGGCGAAGACGCGGCGGCTGTCCTCGGTCGGAAAGCTGTCGGTGAAGATGTTGCCGAGCCGGAAACGATCGTCGCCGATGAACATGAAGCAGGGAAACACCGATCCATCGGCCGCGATCGACAGCTGGTTGAAGAACGCCGGGCAGTAGGTGGTCGAGGCGCGGCGCTCGTCGATCTGCTCGATGATCCGCACCGCGAACTCCAGCAGGGGGCCCTTGCCGGCCACGACGTTGTCGATCGTCGCGCGCGCGGCGGCGCGATATTGCGGCACCAGGTCGCCCATGCCGACCGACCATTGCTGCCAGTCGGCCTGATGGTCGAAGATGCCCGATCCCAGCGCGGTTTCGTCGCGGTCGTTGTCGGGCAGGAAGGCGGGCGCGATGTGGATGACGCGGTCGTCGGTCACGTCGGCGAAGAATCCCATCAGGTCGACCACCGTCATGCCTGCATCGATATGCGCGCGACTGAATGTGCATTCGAACTCGAACGGGATCCCGGCGGCGCGAAACACGTCGAGCGACCGGCGCAGCAGTTGCGAACTCCGCTTGCCGCTCGCGGTCGGGCGGACGACATCGTGGATCGCATCGGGGCCGTCCCAGCTGACCGTCAGCGCGACCTTCCAGCGAACCAGCGCGGCGACCACGCGCGCGCCGCACAGCGTGCCGTTGGTGGTGGCGACGAACTGCGGCATCTTGGCGAGTCGCCCCGCCGCCACCGCGCCCTCGAACGCCTCGCCGATCGCGTCGATCGCCTTGACGTTCATCAGCGGTTCGCCGCCGAAGAGGTGGACGGTCTCGATCCGGCCGTACATCGCGCTGACCCGGTCGACGATCTGGCGCGCGCGATCGACCGACATCAGCGATCGTGCGGCGTGATACAGTCCGTGATCCGCGTAGCAATAGGAACAGACGAGGTTGCAGGCATTGCTGATGTTGATCGTGAAGCGGCCAAGGCGAGGTCGCCCGACATCGGCATTGTCCGATCCGAAGATCAGCGGCAGAAGCGCGGGACGACGATCGAGCACTGGCCCCTCGGCATTTGCAGACGGCGGATCGTGGCGTGGGCTGAGTTCGGGAAGATGGGCGTCACCACGCCCCACCGATATTGCCAGCGACGAACGATCAAACACAGCATGAAGATCGCTTTCCGTCAGAACGACGAATCTATTATCCATGCTACGCGTGATCATCAGTATTCCCCTCAGGTTACACCGCTATCGATCGTTTCGACTCATGCCTTGCTACCCCTATAGTCCCTATGGTCAGGCTCTATTCGATGGAGGTAGAACCATTTTGCGCGCCGTATTTGCCGAATCTGTCGGAGAATCGCGTTTTCCCGTCATTTGCCGAGGACGAAGCGAAGCGGCCGAATCGGATGCAATACCAAGGCGGGGGCTGTTCGAAGTTTACGGATGCGAACGCCCGCCGGTTGGTCTAGAGAAGAAGCATGTCAATCGCGGCCGGCATCCTCCTGTTTTTCCTGACTGTTATCGGCATGGAGGCGTTCGCCTATGCCGCGCATCGCTGGGTGATGCATGGCTTCGGCTGGTTCCTGCATGAGAGCCACCACCGCGCACGGCACGGCAATTGGGAATTGAACGACCTGTATGCGGCGATCTTCGCGGTGCCGTCGTTCGTGCTGTTGCTGGGCGGCGTGCAGCTCGGCTGGTGGCCTGGGTTCGCCTGGATCGGTGCCGGAATCGCAGCCTATGGCGCGATCTATTTCGGGTTTCACGACGTGATCGTGCACCAGCGCATTCCGACCCGGTATCTGCCCAAGTCGAAATACATGAAGCGGATCGTGCAGGCGCACCGCCTGCACCACGTCGTCGAGACGAAGGAGGGCAATGTCAGCTTTGGCTTTCTCGTCGCGCCCAAGCCCGAGGATCTGAAGGCGGAACTGAAGCGACGGTCGCGCGCTGGTGTTCGAGCGCCCGTCAAGCCGCGTGCGCAGAAATCCCAGACCGCCGAATCATAGGCGTTTGGAGAATAGTAACCCTTTGGGGAGCAGTGTTCCGGCCATGACACAGCCCGTCTCCCTTCCTCCAGCCGAGCCGACCGGCGAAGAGCTTCGCCAGGCGTTCCGCAAGGCGGTCAAGATGCGCGCCCACCTGCGCGATCGTGGCCAGACGCGATTCGAGATCGAGGTCACCGATCTGTCGCTCTCGGGGTTTCGGGCGGAGACGAGCTTTACGTTGTGGCCGGGGACGGTGGTGTGGCTGACCTTGCCCGGGTTGGCGGCGCTGGAGGCGGTGGTCGCATGGCGCGACAAGTTCAAATACGGCTGCGCGTTCGCCAAGCCGCTGCATCCGGCAGTGTTCGACCACATCGTGGCATTGTCGCAGCGATAGGACGCAAGCTTGGTTCTCCTGCGAACGCAGGAGGCCAGGGTTAGTCAGCCCCGACTTTGATCACCCTGGATTCCTGCGTTCGCAGGAAAACAGCTAGACGTCGGCAAAGTCGGCGTTAGCCGCGCCTCCGTCTGTCTTCAGTCGAACAAGCTCGAGACCGACGTCTCGTCCGCGATCCGCTTGATCGCCTCACCGAGCAAAGGTGCGATCTGGAGATGGCGAATCTTGCCATGAGCGCCCTTGATGACGTCGTGGTTGCCGATCGAATCGGTGATGACCAGTTCGCGCAGTTCGGAGCCTTCGACTCGCGCGACCGCACCGCCCGACAGCACGCCGTGCGTGACATAGGCGACGACGTCCTCGGCTCCTGCCTCCTTCAACGCCGCCGCCGCGTTGCAGAGCGTCCCCGCCGAATCGACGATGTCGTCGACCAGGATGCAGAAGCGTCCCTCGACCTCGCCGATGATGTTCATCACTTCCGACTCGCCCGCGCGCTCGCGACGCTTGTCGACGATCGCGAGCGGGGCGTTGTCGAGTCGCTTGGCGAGCACGCGCGCGCGGACGACGCCGCCGACGTCGGGCGAAACCACCATCAGATTCTTGCCCTTGAACCGCGCGAGGATGTCCGCGGACATCACCGGCGCCGCATAGAGATTGTCGGTCGGGATATCGAAGAAGCCCTGGATCTGGCCGGCGTGCAGATCGACCGACAGCACGCGGTTCGCACCCGCGACGGTGATCAGGTTGGCGACCAGCTTGGCCGAGATCGGCGTGCGCGGGCCGGGCTTCCGGTCCTGCCGCGCGTACCCCATATACGGGATCACCGCGGTGATACGCCGCGCCGACGCACGCTTCAGCGCGTCGATCATGATCAGCAGTTCCATGAGGTTGTCGTTGGCGGGGTAGCCGGTCGACTGGATCACGAACACATCCTCGCCGCGGACGTTCTCGTTGATCTCGACGAACACCTCCTCGTCGGCGAACCGCCGCACGCTGACGTCGGTCAGCGGAGTCTCAAGATAGGCGGCGATCTCCTGCGCGAGGGGCAGGTTCGAATTGCCGGTCATCAGTTTCATGAAGCTCTTTCCCGCTCGATATTCCGCACCCCTTAGGCGCAGCTTTCGGTTGGTGGAAGGGTTTGCCCGCGCGCGTACCGCTCCGTACAGCGGCGGGATGACCGTGATCACCCGTTTCGCCCCCTCGCCCACCGGCCGGCTGCATGTCGGCAACATCCGCACCGCGCTCCACAACTGGATGTTCGCGCGGGCCAATGGCGGCAAATTCGTGTTGCGGATCGACGACACCGATCCCGAACGCAGCGAAGAGCGTTTCGTCGACGCGATCCGCGCCGATCTCGACTGGCTCGGGATGACGCCCGATGCGGAGGAGCGGCAGTCGGCGCGGTTCGCGTTGTACGAGGCGCGGTTCGCCGCGCTGGTCGCGAGCGGGCACGTGTATCCGGCGTACGAGACGACGCAGGAGCTCGACCTGAAGCGCAAGATCCAGGCCGGGCGCGGGTTGCCACCGATCTACGACCGCGCTGCGCTGGCGCTCGACGACGAGGCGCGGGCGAAGCTGGAGGCGGAGGGCGGGCGCCCGCATTGGCGGTTCAAGCTCGATCACGACTCGGCGATCGAATGGGACGATCTGATCCGGGGTCCGCAGCGTTTTGAAGCGAAGACGATGAGCGATCCGGTGATCCGGCGTGCGGACGGATCGTGGCTGTATATGCTGCCGTCGGCGATCGACGATGCCGAGATGGGCGTGACTCATGTGGTGCGCGGCGAGGATCATGTGTCGAACACCGCGCTCCAGCTGCAGATGTTCGCCGCGCTCGGCGTGACGCCGCCGCGGTTTGCGCACGAGGCGTTGCTGACCGGCGCGGAGGGCAAGCTGTCGAAGCGGCTCGGCTCGCTCGGCGTCGATCATTTTCGCGCAGTCGGGATCGAGCCGCAGGCGGTCCGCGCGCTGCTCGCGCGGATCGGGACGAGCGACCCGGTCGAGCCGATCGCCGACGCCGCGCCGCTGATCGCGAGGTTCGACTTCGCGCGGTTCGGGCGGGCGCCGGCGCGGTTCGACGAGGCGGAACTGGCGGCGCTGAACGCGCGGATCCTGCATGCGCTGCCGTATGAGGCGGTGGCGGAGCGGTTGCCCGAGGGCATGGACGTGGCGGCTTGGGAGGCGGTGCGGCCGAACCTGGTGACGCTGGGCGATGCGGTGGACTGGTGGGGCGTGATTAAGGGACCGATCGCGGTCGCGGGCGACGGGGAGGCGGCGTATCTCGATCAGGCGCTGGCGGCGGCGGGGGAGATCGACTGGTCGAGCGATCCCTGGCATGCGCTGACCGCTCGGTTGAAGGCAGAGACGGGGCGCAAGGGGAAGGCGCTGTTTCTGCCGTTGCGGCGCGCGCTGACCGGGCGCGATCATGGCCCGGACATGGCGGCGTTGCTGCCGCTGATCGGGCGTGAGCGGGCGTTGGAGCGACTCGCGGCGCGGTGATGTCGCGTTGCGGGACGTTGCTCCGCCCCCCTGAAAAGCAGTTCTCTTGCGGAGCATGTTCTCCCGCGAAGGCGGGAGTCCAGCCTGGGCTCCCGCCTTCGCGGGAGAACAAGGAGGGGCGGCCAACCCCCAAGTCGGTAGCGCCGGTCACTTTATGGCGGTCCTAGAAGCACCGCTCCCACCTGAGGCACCACCCCGGCGAAGGCCGGGGCCCAATTGGGGAACGTGGCCAACTCAGCGCTGCACTTCGTTACTACGACCTTTCCAATTGGGCCCCGGCCTCCGCCGGGGTGGTGACTTTGATGCGTCCCGCGCGGCCGCCAAACAGGTAGCGGGGCGATTCGAACCACTCCTCGACATCGAGCATGTTCGGACCGGGAAAGGCTTGGGGCAGCGCACACGCGATCTCCCCCCTAACCCCTTGCCCCAACAATGTAATGATGTACCATCGCAAACGGCGGTACCTATCTCGCCGCCAGCCTCGAGGAGAAACAGGGGAGACGGAAAATGTACGCGGATCGACCAAACCGGACGGGCGGATTCAATCCCGGGAGCCTCGGCGTCGCGCTGGCCGTCAACTGCGCGGTGATCGGAGCCTTGTTCTTTGCAGCACCCAACGTGCTGCCGTTCGTGCCCGACACGCCGCTCGTCACCTATGTGCCGTACACCCCGCCCCCGCCGCCAGAGCCGGCGCCACCCCAGGATCCGCTGGTCCGCCAGCAACCTCGCCCGGTCCCGCGTCCCGATGCACCGATCACGATCGTGCAGATTCCGCAGACCGATGGCGTCGCGATCACCCCCGACCCGCTCCCCTACACCCCGCCGATCGGGATCGAAGGCACCGGCACCGGCACCGTCGCGGTCGATCCGCCCAAGCCTGCGCCGGTGTTCGTCCAGCCCGGCATCGACCCACGCTATGCCGCGGACTTCCAGCCGGGCTACCCGTCCGAGGAACGTCGCGCCGAACGCGAGGGCAAGGTCGTGGTGCGCGTGCTGGTCGGCACCGATGGCCGGGTGAAGCAGGTCGAGCGGATCAGCGCGACCACCGACGCCTTCTACCGCGCGACGCTGGACCGAGCGCTGGCGAAGTGGCGGTTCAAGCCCGCGACGCGCGACGGCGTGCCGGTCGAGGCGTGGCGATCGATGTCGCTGACCTTTGTCTTGCAGAACTGAACCTTACGGGTGCGGGGCTGGCCTAGCCGGCCCCGCACCCCTATCTTGCGCCGCATGGGCCTTTTCAGTCGCTTCTCACCGATCGTCGCCTATCGCGACCTGCGGCTCTTCCTGAGCCAGCGCCAGCCATACGAGTTGATCTTTCTCGTAGCGGCGCTCGGCGTCACCAGCTTTCTGATCTACGCGTTCATGAAGGATTCGTACGTCGAGCAGGAATACCGCCCGAAGATCATCTATGTCGAGCAATGGCCTGCGGATCGTACCGATGCGCAGATCATCGCCCAGCAGAAGATCGACGCGCCGATCAAGGCCAAGGCGCTCGCCGAGCAGAAGGCGCGCGAGGATGCGCAGCGCGCCGCGTTCAAGCGGCTGGACGACAAGCTCAAGGCGATGGGAATCTGACCCAAGCGATGGATGCCCGGTGGATGGGCGCCGCACTGGCGCTGGCCGAGCGGGGGCGCGGGCGGACCGCACCCAACCCCAATGTCGGCTGCATGATCGTCGCCGATGGCCGCGTCGTCGGGCGCGGCTGGACGCAGGCGGGAGGCCGTCCGCACGCCGAGGCGATGGCGCTGGCCGAGGCTGGCATGAAAGCGCGGGGGGCTACGGCCTACGTCACGCTTGAGCCGTGTGCGCACCAATCGCCGCGCGGTTCGGCGTGCAGCGACTTGCTGATCGAATCGGGTGTCGCGCGAGTCGTTGCGGCGCTCGAGGATCCCGATGCAAGAACGGCTGGCCAAGGCTTTGCCCGGCTCCAGGCGGAGGGCATCACCGTGGCACGCGGCGTTCGCACGGAAGAGGCCCGCCGGTCGATGGCCGGGTTCCTCACGCGGCAAGCGCTCGGTCGCCCCCATGTCACCCTGAAGCTCGCGACATCGCTCGATGGCTGCATCGCGATGGCGGACGGGTCGAGTCGCTGGATTACCGGCGCCGAAGCGCGGGCGCACGCGCATCTCGAGCGGAGCCGCCACGAAGCGATCCTCGTCGGGCGCGGGACATACGAGGCAGACGCACCGCGACTCGACGTGCGGTTGCCGGGTCTGGAAGCGCGCAGTCCGAAGCGCGTACTTCTGTCGGCGACCCTCACCGTCCCCCCCGCACCCGCCCCCGCCCCCCGTCATTCCAGCGAAAGCTGGAATATCCCCGTTGCCGGCCACGACGGAGCCTCACCAGGAGACCCCAGCTTTCGCTGGGGTGACGAAATTGAGGCGGGTGACGGAAGTGGCGATTGGACCGTAATCTCGTCCCCGCAAGCCATCGCCACCCTCCCCGATATCGACCACATCCTGGTCGAAGGCGGCGCTGCCGTAGCGTCGGCGTTCCTCGCGGCCGATCTGGTCGACCGGCTCCTCCTCTACCGCGCGCCGATCCTGATCGGCGGCGGCAAGCCCGCACTCCGCGACATCGGCCTTTACGACCTTGCCGAAGCGCACCAACGCTGGACACACGCCGATGCGCGGCAACTTGGCAGCGACCGGCTCGAGGTCTACGAGCGCGAACGAAACGAGGCATAATGTTCACCGGAATCGTCACCGACATCGGCACTGTTACGCGCGTGGAGTCGCCCGGCGACACGCGCGTCGTCGTCAGCACCGCCTATGACACCGCGACCGTCGATCTCGGCGCGTCGATCTCCTGCTCGGGCGTCTGCCTGACCGTCGTGGATAAGGGCCCGAATTGGTTCGCGGTCGACGTCTCCGGCGAGACGATCAGTCGCACCGCCAAGGATCAATGGACCGAGGGCCGGAAGTTCAACCTCGAACGCGCGATGAAGCTCGGCGACGAACTCGGCGGCCATATCGTCACGGGGCATGTCGACGGCCTCGGTACCGTCGTCGCGGTGGCGGAGGAGGGCGGCTCGCACCGCGTCACGATCCGCGCCGGCGCCGACATCGCGCCGTTCATCGCGCCCAAGGGCTCGGTGACGGTCGACGGCGTCTCGCTGACCGTGAACAGCGTCCAAGATATCGATGGCCCTGATGGTCAAAGGGAGGTCGAATTCGGCCTCAACATCATCCCGCATACCTGGAGCGTCACCACGCTCGGTACGATCCACGTGGAACAGTCGGTCAACATCGAGATCGACGTCCTCGCCCGCTACCTCCAAAGAATGGAGCATTACCGTGCCTCTGCCCGCTGACGCCACCGCCGAACTGTCGCGCCTCAAGCACGGTTATCTCTCCAGCCCCGAGGAGATCATCGACGAGGCGCGCAACGGCCGGATGTTCATCCTGGTCGACGACGAGGATCGCGAGAACGAGGGCGATCTCGTCATCCCCGCGCAGATGGCGACGCCGGAGAAGATCAACTTCATGGCCAAATATGGCCGTGGCCTGATCTGCCTCGCGCTGACCCGCGACCGGACCGAGGAACTCGGGCTCGAACTGATGAGCCGCAACAACGGCACCCGGCACGAAACCGCGTTCACCGTCTCGATCGAGGCGCTGGAAGGCGTGACGACCGGCATCTCGGCCGCGGATCGCGCGCGCACCATCGCGGTGGCGGTCGATGCGACCAAGGGCAAGGCGGACATCGTCACCCCCGGCCACGTCTTCCCGCTGGTCGCACGCGACGGCGGCGTGCTGATCCGCGCCGGCCATACCGAGGCGGCGGTCGACGTCGCGCGGCTCGCCGGGCTCAATCCCTCGGGCGTGATCTGCGAGATCATGAACGAGGACGGCACGATGGCGCGGATGGACGACCTCGTCACCTTCGCGCAGTTCCACAACGTCAAGATCGGCACGATCCGCGACCTGATCGCCTACCGCCGCCGCTACGACCACCTCGTCGAGAAGCGCGCCGAGGCGAAGTTCACCTCCGAATGGGGCGGCGACTGGACCGCGCTGACCTTCTGGAACAAGGCGACCGGCACCGAGCAGGTCGCGCTGGTCAAGGGCAGGATCGACCCCGCCAGGCCGACGCTCGTCCGCATGCATGCGCTGTCGCCGTTCGCGGATATCTTCGGCGAATCGGGCGATCGTGGCCGCATTCTCGCGCGGTCGATGCAGATGATCGCGGACGAGGGCGCCGGCGTGATCGTCGTCATCAACCGGCCCCGCGGCAACACCTTCACCTCCGCGGTGATGAAGAAGGCTGGCGCGGAGATCACCCCGGACATGGAGGAATTGCGCGACTACGGCGTCGGCGCGATGATCCTGACCGAACTCGGCGTCCACGACATGGTCTTGATCACCAACACGCATCACACGCTGGTCGGCCTCGATGGCTATGGCCTGTCGATCGTCGGCGAGCGGCGGATCGCTTCCCTGGATATCGAAAAGAGCAACTGATGGCCCATCTCCTCATCGTCGAAGCGCGCTTCTACGACCACCTCAACGACCTCCTCGTCGAAGGCGCTAAGGCGGCGATCGAAGCCGCCGGCCACACCCACGAGACGATCACCGTGCCGGGCGCACTCGAAGTTCCCGGCGCGATCGCGCTGGCGGCCGAGAGCGAGACGTTCGACGCGTATGTCGCATTGGGCGTCGTGATCCGCGGCGAGACCTATCATTTCGAGATCGTCGCGGGCGAGAGCGCGCGCGGGATCATGCAGCTGACGATGGACGGGCTGGCGATCGGCAACGGCATCCTGACCACCGAGAACGAAGCGCAGGCACTCACGCGCGCGAAGCCCACCGAAGGCGACAAGGGTGGTGGCGCAGCGAACGCCGCGCTGGCGATGCTGGCGCTGAAGGACCGCTTCCTCGCGTGAGATGCGCCCGTGGGTGAGGTGATCAACCTGCGGCTTGCGCGGAAGCAGCGGACACGGGCCGAGGCTGCGGTGCGGGCGGACCAGAACCGGCGGGTGTTTGGGCGGACGGCGGCGGAGAAGGCGGCCGAGGCTGCTGCCAGAGCTCGGGTGGATGCGACGCTCGACGGCGCGCGGCTCGACGGTCCCGCATCTGGCGACCGCTCGGAATAACCTTGCCCTCACCCTTCCCACGGCCAAGTGTCACCCACGGTCCTCCTCGCGAATGCGAAAACCTTTAATCCTCCCCCGCCAGGGGGAGGTGGCGCCGTAGGCGTCGGAGGGGGAGGACACGGAACAGCGGTTTGCCCTTACCTCCCCCTCCGTCAGGCAAGAGCCTGCCACCTCCCCCTCGTGGGGGAGGATCGTTTGAGTGTCGTCGTGCGGCACGGTGCGCGGCCCTGTTCTCCCGCGAAGGCGGGAGCCCAGTCTGGACCCCCGCCTTCGCGGGGAAACAACTCTTAGATAGCGGCCGACAACCACACCTCCCGCTGCCCTCAGCAGGAACGTCCGGTCCTCCGCGCCGTTATGCCCCCGTAACAAAGGGGCGATCATGATTTCGGATGCGAATGCGACGTTGCTCGCCAAGCTCGGCTTTGCCGCGCGCGGGGTGGTCTATATTCTCGTCGGCTGGTTCGCGGTCGACGCGGCACTCCGCGGTGGCGAGATCGCCGACAACCAGGGCGCGATCGGGTCGATGGCCGACGGACCGCTCGGGCCATTGCTGCTGGCGATCGTCGCGGCCGGTCTGCTCGGCTACGCGGTCTGGCGGCTGACGGAAGCCGCCGCCGATCCCGAGGGAATCGGCAGCGACATCAAGGGCAGCCTCAAGCGCATCGGCCACCTCGTCAGCGGGATCGCGCACCTGATCCTCGCCTGGACCGCGGCCAAGCTCGCCATGAAAATCGGAGCGCGCGACGCATCGGTTTCGCCCGGCGATGAAAGCGCACGCGACTGGACCGCGCTCCTGCTCGACCAGCCCGCCGGACGCGTGCTGGTCGGTGCGGTTGCGGTCGGCGTGCTGGTCGCCGCGTTCCAGCAGGCGCAAAAGGCCTGGCGCGGCGAATTCATCCACGACCTCCGCGGCGACGCCCCCGCCCCCGGCTATGTCTGCACGATGGGCAGGGTCGGCTACGGCGCCCGCGCGCTCGTGTTCCTGATCGTCGCCGGACTGTTCGGGCTGGCAGCGTGGACCGCGCATGCGAGCGACGCAGGCGGCGTGGCCGATGCACTGCAGATGCTGCAATCGCAACCGGGCGGCAAATGGCTGCTCGCGCTGACCGGGATCGGGCTTGCGCTGTTCGGCGCATACAGCCTGGTCGAGGCGCGCTTTCGCCGCCTGCACGTCGACCTGCCCGGCACCGATTGATAGCGGATCGTTAACATACCGGTGCTAGCGGACAGCATGTATACGATCAGCTTCGACGCCCCGACCAAGACGCTCACCATCGTCACCGAGGGGTTCTGGTCGGTCGCGACGACCGCGGCGTTCTCCGCGGAACTGCTCGCGCGGGGCACCGCCGCGCGGCTCTATCACGGCCAGTTCGTCGTGCTCGCCGACCTGCGCAAGGCGGCGATCCAGCCGCTGAAAGTGGTCGATGCGCTCGAAGCGATGATGCCCAAGGCGCTCAAGGTGACGTCCGCGCCGATCGCGGCAGTGGTCGCCTCGCATCTGGCGAAGCTCCAGACCGAGCGCTATCTCAAGGCCGAGAACTGCCGGACGTTTCTCGATATCGACGCAGCAAGGCTGTGGCTCGCGGGCGACGGCCACGCCGCCTGACGCACTTCAGTCCCGCGGTGCCGTCTCCAGCAACGCCGCCTCGACCTCCTCGATCGTGATGCCGAACGCGCCGGCGAGCCCCGACAAGGACGCGCCGCGATCGGCGAGCGTGCGGATGCGGGCGGTATCGACGATGGTCCTGTAGCTGCGCGTGTCGCGGTCGGTCTTCGATTCCTCGCCGCTCCGCGCGAGCGCGCCCGAGCGGCGGCGCTTGGAGATCTTCAGCGCCTCGACGTCGTTGGTCGGCGGCGCATCGAGCCGCGCCTTGATCCGCCCATCTTCCTCGATACGCCGGCTTTCGCGGGCGCGTTCGCGCTCCTGCGACTGGCGGTCACGCTCGGCGGCGCGCGATTCGGATCGCTGTTCCGCGGCGGCTAGCCGTTCCCTGGCACGCTGTTCGCGGCCGTTGGCGCGCTCCTCCGCCCGCTTTGCGGCACGGTCGGCGGTGCCGGGCATGAGCGGCCCCGTTCCCCTGCCGCCGCTCGGCCAGCCGTCGGTCATTGGATATCCTGTCGTCACCGGTTCGCCCCTGCGGCGCGGAAGCGCGCTGCTAGGCGATGGCGTCACCGGTGACTAGAGGCAGCCCTTCGTGATCCTCCCCCGCCAGGGGGAGGTGGCGCCGAAGGTGACGGAGGGGGCGGACACGGAACCGACGTGGGCGCATGCCTCCCCCTCCGTCAGGCTGACGCCTGCCACCTCCCCCTGGCGGGGGAGGATCGAGCGCCAGCCTCCTTCACCGCTTACGCGTTCGCAGTCTCAAGCGCGGGGTAGTCGACATACCCCTCGGGGCCCTGGCTGTACCACGTCTTCGCGTCGTCCTTCGCCAGCGGTGCGCCGGCGCGCAGACGCTCGGGCAGGTCCGGGTTGGCGATGAACGGGCGCCCGAAGCTGATCGCGTCGGCATCGCCCTTGTCGAGTTCCGCCTGCGCCTTCTCCAGCGTGTCGTAATCCGAGTTCACGACCAACACGCCCTTGAAGACCTTCCGGATCGCCGGGCTGAGCTTCGGCACGTCGGTGCGGCCGAAGGTGCCGTCGGGGCCCGGCTCGCGCAGCTCGAGGAACGCGATGCCGAGGTCGGACAGCGCCTTGGCGGCGGCGGTGAACAGCGGCTCGGGGTTGCTGTCGTCGACGCCCTGCGACTCGCCGTTCGGCGACAGGCGAACGCTGACGCGATCCGCACCGGCGACCGAGATGACTCGCTCGGCGACTTCACGCAGCAGGCGGATACGGTTCTCGATTCCGCCACCATATTCGTCGGTGCGCAGGTTCGCGTTGTCGCGCAGGAACTGGTCGATCAGATAGCCGTTCGCGGCGTGGATCTGGACCCCGTCGAACCCGGCGGCCAGCGCGTTCTTCGTCGCCAGCTCGTAATCGTTCAGCAGGCGCGGAATCTCGTTCAGTTCGAGCGGACGCGCGACCTCGAAATCCTGCTTGCCCTCGAACGTGTGCGCCTGGCCTTCGGTCGCGGTTGCCGACGACGAGACCGGCTGGCCGCCGATCACCGACGAATGGACCTGACGCCCCATGTGCCACAGCTGCGCGATGATCCGGCCGCCGGCGGCGTGGACCGAGTCGGTGACGGGCTTCCACGCGGCGACCTGCGCATCGGTCCACAGGCCCGGCGCGAACGGCCAGCCGAGACCTTCGCGGCTGATGCCGGTGGCCTCCGAGATGATCAGGCCGGCGCTTGCACGCTGCGTGTAATACTCGACCATCATGTCGGTCGGCACGGCCTCCTTGTCGGCACGCCCACGCGTAAGCGGCGCCATGAGGATGCGGTTCGGCGCGGCGATGGCGCCAAGGGTAATGGAATCGAAAAGGCTAGGCATGGAAGCTCCTTATTGGCCTGACGGGCGGAAGATAGGAGGCTACAGGGCGCCATGCATCGCCCCGCCCCGCAAACATTATCTAGCGTGCCCGATACGCCGCGCGGTTTGACGACGGAGGCGAACAGTGTCGCTGCACCGGGCCTGATCGCGTTCGCGGCGCTGGTGGTGGCGAACGTCGCACTCGCATTCGGGCCGTGGTTCGTGCGCGCGACCGAGGTCGGGCCGGTCGCGGCGGGGTTCTGGCGGCTGACGCTGGCGGTGCCGTTCCTCGTGGTGCTGGCGGTCCAGCAGGGCGCGCGGCCGATGCGGCTCGGGTGGAAGCTGTGGGCCGGGCTGCTCGCGGGCGGGGTGTGCTTCGCGGCCGATCTCGGCACATGGCATCTCGGCATCCTGCGGACCACGCTCGCCAATGCGACGCTGTTCGGCAATGTCGCAACGCTGATCTTCCCGATCTACGGTTTCCTGATCGTGCGAAGCTGGCCGACGCGGACGCAAGGCTTCGCGCTGGCCCTGGCGGCGGCGGGTGGCGCGCTGCTGCTCGGGCGGTCGTATCAGCTCGATGCGAAGAACCTGGCGGGCGATCTGTTCTGCCTGCTCGCCGGGCTGCTCTACACCGTCTATTTCATCCTGATGGCGCGCGCGCGGGCGACACTCGCCCCGGTGTCCGCGCTGACGCTGTCGACGCTCGCCGGCATCGTGCCGCTGTTGATCTTCGCGCTGGCGATGGGCGAGCGCGTGCTGCCGACGCACTGGGGGCCGCTGATCGGGCTCGCTCTGTGCAGCCAGGTGCTCGGCCAGGGGCTGATGATCTATGCGCTCGGCCGCTTCACGCCGCTGGTGATCGGGATCGCGCTGCTGATCCAGCCGGTGGTGGCGGGGCTGGTCGGCTGGCTGGTGTACGGCGAACGGCTCGGCACGGCGGACCTGGTCGGCGTCGTGATGGTGGCGGTCGCGCTGGTGCTCGTCCGGCAGGGACCCGGTCCCGAAGCGTTACCTCTTGAAGACGCGCGTGATACGCCTGATTTGGGACGGCAGGAGACGGTATGACCCAGGACCTTACGCTCGACGAAATCCGCGCCCTGCTGGCGCCCGGCATCGCTGCCAACGCGGCGTTCGACGGCTGGAGCGACGCCGCGCGCGACATGGCCGCGCAGGCCGAGGGAATCGACACCGACGTCGCCGCGCTGGCGTTCAAGGACGGCCCGGTCGACATGATCGACGCCTGGTTCGCGCATATCGACGGCATGATGCTGGCCGCAGTGCCGCCCGAACGGCTCGCGCTGATGAAGATCCGCGAGAAGATCACCGCATTGGTCGAGGCGCGGCTCGATGCGACGTCGATCGATCGCGAATCGCTGCGCCGTGCGGTGGCGATCCTCGCGCTCCCGCAGAACCTGGCAAAGGCGACGCGGCTCGGCTGGCGGACGGTCGACACGATCTGGCGCGCGGCTGGCGACGTCTCGACGGATTATAATTACTACACCAAGCGAACCATCCTGCTCGGCGTGTACGCATCGACGATCACGGTGTTCCTCGACGACGAGAGCGAGGGGCTGGCCGAAACGCGCGCGTTCCTCGGTCGCCGGATCAACGGCATTATGCAGTTCGAAAAGGCCAAGGCCGGCTTCCTCAAGCGCACCGAGCACAGCTTCAGCCTGTCGCGATTCGTTGGTCGGCTGCGCTATCCGATCGCCTGAGGGCGGTACCCCATCCCGTCATCCTGGGCTCGACCCAGGACCCAGAGCCACGAACGCCGTCCTGTTTGGCTCTGGGTCCTGACTTTCGTCAGGATGACGAGGTGTTAGCGGTCGGCCGAGCCGCTTAGGGCTTCCCTTCCCCGGGCGTTACTGATAATCAGTCGCATCATGGACACTCGCCCCGATCGTTCCGTCAGCCTCGAAACCCTGCCGCGCAAGCAGCACGCCACCGTTGCCGCAATCGAGTGGGCGCGGCTCGCGGGGCCGGAGGCGCGGCGCTTACGCGAACTGGGCTTCGACGAAGGTGTCGATGTCGAGGTCCTGCACCGCGCGACACTGGGCCAAGGCCCGATCGCCTGCCGGATCGGCCGCATGACCGTCGCGTTGCGTCGTGCCGTCGCGGGCGCCATCCAGGTTTCTCCCATGCCTGCCGCGGCCGAATAATCCTTTTGCAATGAACGCAGCACCGCTGGTTGCGCTGGTCGGCAATCCCAATGCCGGCAAGAGCGCGCTGTTCAATGCGCTGACCGGTGCGCGGCAGAAGGTCGGCAATTATCCGGGCGTCACGGTCGAGCGGAAGGTCGGGCGGCTGATGCTCGACGACGGGCGACCGATCGAACTGGTCGATCTGCCCGGCGCGTACAGTCTCGAACCCTCCTCCCCCGACGAACGCGTCACGCGCGACGTCGTCACCGGCACGCAGGACGGCGAGCGCCTGCCCGACGCGCTGGTCGTCGTCGTCGATGCCGCCAATCTCGACAATCACCTCCGCTTCACGCTCCAGCTGATCGCGCTCGGCCTGCCGGTCGTGGTCGCGCTCAACATGGTCGATCTGGCGGAGCGCGACGGGCTGAAGCTCGACCCCAAGGTGCTCGAACGCGAACTCGGCGTGCCGGTGATCCCGACCGTCGCGGTGCGCAAGCGTGGCCTAGACGAACTCAAGGCAGCTCTCTCCAGCATCGTCGTCAACGGCCCGATGCGGCTGCGGAAGTCGGACGGAAGCGTGCAGGACGATATCGTCACGCTCCAGCGCCGTGCCCGTACGATCGCCACCGCGGCGACCGTATCCGAGACGACCGTCCGCCGCTGGACGCACATGCTCGACGCGGTCGCGTTGCACCCGGTCGCCGGGCCGATCCTGCTGCTCGCGATCATGTTCCTGATGTTCCAGGCGGTGTTCAGTTGGGCACAGCCGTTCATGGACGCGATCGATGCGGGCTTCACCGCGCTCCAGGCGTTCCTCACCGCCGAACTGCCCGATTCGCTGCTGCGGTCGCTGCTGGTCGATGGCGTGATCGCCGGCGTCGGCGCCGTCATTGTGTTCCTGCCGCAGATCCTGATCCTGTTCCTCTTCATCCTCGTCCTCGAGGCGAGCGGCTACATGGTGCGCGCGGCGTTCCTGATGGACCGGGTGATGGCGAGCGTCGGGCTGTCGGGTCGCGCGTTCATCCCGCTGCTGTCGAGCTTCGCCTGCGCGATCCCCGGCATCATGGCGACGCGGACGATCGACGACGAGAAGGACCGGCTGACCACGATCCTGATCGCGCCACTGATGACGTGCTCCGCGCGCCTGCCGGTCTACACGCTGATCATCGGCGCGTTCATCCCCAACACGCAGGTGCTGCCGTTCGTCGGATTGCAGGGCCTGGTGATGCTCGGGCTGTACGTGATGGGCATCGTCGGCGCGTTCGTCGCCGCCCTGGTGCTGCGCCGGACGGTGACCAAGGGCGTGTCGTCGGGCTTCATGATGGAGATGCCGAAATACCAGTGGCCGCAGTGGCGCGACGTCGGCATCGGCCTGTGGAGCCGCGCGCAGATCTTCCTGAAGCGCGCCGGCGGCATCATCCTGGTCTCGACGATCATCCTGTGGGTGCTGCTGAGCTTCCCCAAGCCGCCCGAGCAGCCCGTCGGCGCACCGAAGATCTCAGCGGTCGATTATTCGGTCGCGGGTCGCATCGCCAACGGCATCGCGCCGGTGTTCGCACCGATCGGCTTCAACCGCGACATCGTCCTCGCGCTGATCCCGGCGATGGCCGCGCGCGAAGTCGCGGTCGCCGCGATCGGCACGGTCTATGCGATCGACGATCCCGACAGCAACCAGGGCGGAAAGGCAATGGTCGAGAATTTGCGCGGCCGCTGGAGCCTGCCGACCGCGCTCGCGTTCCTGATGTGGTTCGTATTCGCGCCGCAGTGCATTTCGACGATCGCCGTGACCCGTCGCGAGACCAACGGGTGGAAATGGCCCGCCTTCATGGTTGGCTATTTGTTCGCCGCCGCCTACATCATGGCTGGCATTACATACTGGCTGGCGGTGTTCGCCGGCCTCTGAGGGGCATCATGGCAGGCAGCGTCAACAAGGTCATCATCGTCGGCAATCTGGGTCGCGACCCGGAGAGCAAGGCGTTCCAGAACGGCGGCAAGGTCGTCAATCTGCGCATCGCGACATCGGAGTCCTGGAAGGACAAAATGTCGGGCGAGCGCAAGGAAAAGACCGAATGGCATTCGGTCGCGATCTTCAACGAAGGTCTGGCGAACGTCGCCGAGAAGTATCTCCGCAAGGGCTCGAAGGTCTATATCGAAGGCGCGCTCCAGACCCGGAAGTGGCAGGACGCGCAGGGCCAGGACAAATATTCGACCGAGATCGTGCTGCAGGGCTTCAACAGCGTGCTGACGATGCTCGACGGCCCGAACGGCGGCCAGGGTGGCGGCGCAGGCGGCGGCGGTGGTAGCCGCGGCGGTGGCGACGACTGGGCCGGCGGTGGCGGCGGCAACGACTTCGGCGGTGGTTCGTCGGGCGGCGGCGGCGGTTACGGCGGCGGCGGCGGTGGCAGCCGTGGCGGCAGCGCACCCTCGGGCGGCGGTGGCGGCGCTCGCGGCGGCAGCTTCGGCCAGACCGGCGGCTTCTCGGACGATCTCGACGACGACGTGCCGTTCTAAGCTCCGTGCCGACGCTGATATCTCTACCGGCGACCACCTCGTTCGACGAAGCTGCGCGCGCGCGCGTGATTGCGTCCTACGACGTGGCGGGCGCGCGTGCGAAGGGCCAGCTGGACGACATCGTGTCGTTCGCGGCCGAGCTTTGCGGCGCGCCGGTCGCGCTGCTGAGCCTGGTCGAGGAAGAATATCAGCGTTTCCTGTCGCGCACCGGCACCGATCTGGAACAGACGCCGCGCAGCATGTCGTTCTGCGCACACGCGATGCACCATCACGCGGTGATGGAGGTGCCCGACGCACAGGAGGATCCGCGCTTCGTCGACAATGCGCTGGTGACCGGGCCGCCGTATGTGCGGTTCTATGCGGGTGCGCCTCTGGTCTCCAGCGAAGGCGTGCCGCTGGGCGCGCTGTGCGTCCTGGCGCCCGATCCACGCGAGGGGCTGAACCGGTTCCAGCGCGACGGCATGACGTTGCTCGCAAAGGCCGCGATGGGCCGTCTCGACGATCGCCGGGCGGCGCGCGAGCAGGCGATGGCCGAGGCCGAGGCACGACGAACGCTCGAGGCGAGCGACCTGCGCTTCCGTACGCTCGCGGACACGATGCCGCAGATGGTGTGGTCGACGCTGCCCGACGGCTTCCACGATTATTTCAACGCACGCTGGTACGAATTTACCGGCACGCCCGTGGGCACGACCGACGGCGAGGGCTGGAACGACATGTTCCACCCCGAGGATCAGGATCGTGCCTGGGCGCTGTGGCGTCACTCGCTCGACACGGGCGAGCCGTACAATATCGAATACCGCCTGCGGCATTTCGACGGCACGTACCGCTGGGTGCTCGGCCGCGCGCTGCCGGTGCGCGACGAAAGCGGTGCGATCCAGCGCTGGTTCGGGACGTGCACCGACATCCACGAACAGAAGCTCGCCTACGAAGAGCGCGAGGTCATCAGCCAGGAGCTGAGCCACCGCATCAAGAATATCTTCGCGGTGATCGCCGGCCTGATCGCGTTCGCCGCACGTGGCAAACCCGAGTTCGCCGGCATCGCGACCGATCTGCGCCACCGCATTACCGCGCTGGGCCGCGCACACGACTTCGTCCGGCCACACAGCGCCAACTCACGCCCTTCCGCGGCGCAGAACAGCCTGCACGGCCTGTTGCAGGAGCTGTTCGAGCCGTATCAGCGCGTCGACGCCATGCGCGTGATCGTATCGGGCGACGACGTGACGATCGACGATCGCTCCGCCACGCCGCTCGCGTTGCTGTTCCATGAGCTGGCGACCAACGCGACCAAATATGGCGGGCTCGCCACCGAACTGGGCACCGTCCGGATCGCCGTGTCTGCAAGCGACGACACGGTGACGCTGACCTGGAGCGAGGAAGGGGGGCCGGTCGTGATCGAACCGACGACACCAGCCGGCTTCGGCACGCAGCTCATCGAGATGAGCGCCGTGCGTCAGCTGGGTGGCAAGATCGAGCGCAGTTGGAACGAATCGGGCCTGACCGTCGTGCTCGATATCCCGAAGGCCGCGTTCAGCCGCTAGATGATGCGGATGACGTCGTCGTGGATCGCCGGCTGCTCGTCGCAGGCGAGCGCGGCCGCGGCCAGGATCGCCGCGTCGCTGAACGGCTTGCGGATATAGCCCAGGCACTCCGCATCGCCGTTCTGCGCGGGATTGGCGGTTACGAACACGACCTTGACGCCGTATTCGTCCGACATCCACTTGGCGATCTCGGGCCCGGTCGCGCCATCGCGTAGATTGATATCGACGAACGCGAAGCTGCACCCGGGGGCCGCCGCGATCGCGCTCTCGCGATCGGCCGCGATCCCCGCGACGTCGTACCCGGCATCTATGAGGATTCTCTCGAGGTCGAGTGCGACGAAAATCTCGTCTTCGACAATGAGGGCGGTCTTGGTCATCGGCGTGTTAACCGGTCGCCGACCGATCGGTTCCGTGGCGATACTGATCTCGATCAGTATTCGAAGACATAGTGTTACATTTATCGAGGACAGTTACCGCCGCAGCAAGAAAACCGCGTGCTCGGCCAGCAGGTTGGCGCCCCCCGCACCGGTGCGCTTGTCGCCCGACAGGAACCAGGCGTCCTCGACGATGATCCCGCGCGCCTTAACGAAGCTGCGGAAATCGTCGATCGTGACGTGGTGGATATTCGGCGTGTCGTACCAGCTCTCGGGCAATTGGCGCGTGACCGGCATCCGCCCGCCCCACAGCAGCGACAGCCGCACGCGCCAATGCGCGAAATTGGGGAAGCTGACGAACGCCCGCCGGCCGATCCGCAACAGGTGATCGAGCACGAGGTCGGGCGCGCGCGCGGTCTGCAACGTCTGGCTGAGGATCGCGTAATCGAAGCTCGCGTCCGGGTAACCGGCGAGATCGATATCGGCGTCCCCCTGGATCACCGACAGCCCCCGCGCGACCGCGGAGGCGACGTTGTGCGCGTCGATCTCCAGCCCGCGCGCATCGACTTCGCGGGTGTCGCGCAGTGCCGCCATCAGCGCGCCATCGCCACAGCCGATATCGAGCACGCGACTGCCTTGCGCGACATTCTCGGCGATGACGGCGAGGTCGGTCCGTAAGGTCATGACGCGGTCCGCAATTGCTCGGCGAGGCCGGGTGCGAGCCTCTCCATATAGCGGTCGGCGCGGACCAGCGGGTGGAAGCCGAGACCCGCATAGACGCCGTGCGCGTCGGCAGTGACGAGGCCGATCCGCCGCAGCCCGGCGAACGACGGGTGATCGAGGAACCAGCTTACCATCCGCCGCCCGAGCCCCTGTCCTCGCACGGACTCCTCGACCCAGACGTCGGCAAGCCACGCGAACGTCGCGTGATCGGTGATCATCCGCGCAAACCCGACCTGCGCATCGTCCTGATACGCACCGAGGCAATGCGAGCCGGCAATCGCGCGCTCGACGAGGTCGCGTTCGATCCCCGGCGACCAGTAGCTGCCTGCCAGCCAGCCATGGATGCGGTCGATCTGCAACCGGCTCGCGTCGTCCGAAAGGATGATCGTCATCGCCCCGCCCTCAGGAAACCGTCAACGACGCGGTTGAGATCGGGCGCATCGAGCAGGAATGCGTCATGGCCGTACGGGCTCGACAGCTCGACGAAGCTGACCGGCGCGCCGGCTGCGTTCAGCGCCTGGACGATCGCGCGCGACTCAGCAGTCGGGTACAGCCAGTCGGTGTCGAAGCTGACTAGGCAGAACCGCGACTTGGTCGCGCGGAAGGCGTTGGCCAGCAGCCCGCCATGCTCCTCCGCCAGATCGAAATAATCCATCGCCCGGGTGATGTAGAGATACGAGTTCGCATCGAACCGGTCGGTGAAGGCGAGGCCCTGGTGGCGCAGATAGCTCTCGACCTGGAAATCCGCGTCGAACCCGAACGATTTCGCGTCGCGCGCCTGGAGCCGCCGGCCGAACTTCTCGGTCAGCCCGGCTTCGGACAGATACGTGATGTGCGCCGCCATCCGCGCCACCGCGAGCCCCGCGGTCGGCGCCGCGTCGTCATGATACTCGCCACCGCGCCAGTTCGGATCGGCCATCACCGCTTGGCGTCCGACCTCGTGGAAGGCGATGTTCTGCGCGGTATGGCGCGCGGTCGAGGCGATGACGACACACGCCTTCACGCGGTCGGGGAAGGTCGCGGGCCAGCTCAGCGCCTGCATCCCGCCCATCGATCCGCCGACCACCGCGTGCAGCACCTCGACGCCGAGATGATCGAGCAGCATCGCCTGCGCGCGCACCATGTCGCGGATCGTGATGACCGGGAACCCCATCGCCCAGGGCCGTCCGGTCGCCGGATTGATCGTCGCGGGGCCGGACGAGCCCATGCAACTGCCGAGCACGTTCGCGCAGACGACGAAGTGGCGGGTCGGGTCGATCGGCTTGCCTTCGCCGACCATCCGCGTCCACCAGCCGGGCTTGCCGGTGCGCGGGTGGTTGGACGCGACGTGCTGGTCACCGGTCAGCGCGTGACAGATCAGGACCGCGTTGGAGGCGTCGGCGTTGAGCGTACCGTAGGTCTCATACGCGATGTCGACCGGCGACAGCAGCACGCCGCCGTCGAGCCTGAGCGGCCCCGGCAACGTGACGCGACGGGCGAGCCCGAAGCGCTGGTCGGCGTCGTGGCCGGTGCTGGGGTCGATGGCAGGCGTGTCGAGCATGCCGCGCGCTACCATAAGCGCCCGCCGTCATGCCAGCGCGCTGGTCGCCCGTGGTGATGCGAAGCGGGCGCTCCTTGATCCTCCCCCGCCAGGGGGAGGTGGCTGGCCCTTGCCAGACGGAGGGGGAGGAAAGGGTAACCGCTGTTGCGTCCCCCTCCCCCTCCGTCGCTTCGCGCCACCTCCCCCTGGCGGGGGAGGATCGTCGGACCGCTCCGTCCTTCCCATCCTCCGTCATCCGTCATCCGTCATCCTGACAAAAGTCAGGACCCAGGGTAACGAGCGCTGACCTCGGTGGCTCTGGGTCCTGACTTTCGTCAGGATGACGGGAGAAGAGAGGGGCAGTCGATGCCGACCTTTCGTCACCCCCACGCACAATTATTTGCCACCGCGCCACCGTGCCCGCTATGTCCCGCGGCCATGACAAACATCATGCCCGCACCCGCGCCGAAGCCCTGGATTCTGGGGATCGCGCCGTACACGCCCGGTCGCTCGACGACCGACGATGGCCGCACGGTGATCAAGCTGTCGTCGAACGAAAACCCGCTCGGCACCAGCCCCGCAGCGAAGGCCGCGTTCGATGCCGCCGACCGGACGCTGGAACGTTATCCCGACGCCGGCGCGACCGCGCTGCGCGAGGCACTGGCGGCGCATTACGACCTCGATCCGGCGCGCGTCATCTACGGCACCGGCTCGGACGAGATCCTGCATCTGGTCGCGGGCGCCTATGCCGGCCCCGGCGACGAGATCATCCACGTCCGCTACGGTTTCGCGGTCTACGAGATCGCCACGCGTCGCGTCGGTGCCGAGCCCGTCATCGTCGACGACCGCGACTACGCCACCGACGTCGACGCGATCCTCGCCGCGATCACCGAGCGCACCCGAGTCGTGTTCGTCGCCAACCCGAACAATCCGACCGGCACCTTCACGCCGCGCGCCGAAATCGCGCGGCTGCATGCGGGCCTGCCGAAGTCGGTGCTGCTGGTGCTCGACCAGGCCTATGCCGAATATCTCTCGCCGGAGGAGGACGATGCGGGCCTTGCACTGGCGATGACCGAGGCGAACGTGCTGGTCACGCGGACCTTCTCGAAAATCCACGGGCTGGCGGCGGAGCGGATCGGCTGGGGCTATGCCTGCGCGCCGATCATCGACGCGATGCACCGCATCCGCGCGCCGTTCAACGTCACCACCGCGGGCCAGGCCGCAGCCGTCGCAGCGATCGCCGACACCGCCTTCGTCGAGGCAACGCGCGCGCACAATGATACGTGGCGCGGCTGGTTCGTCGAACAGATCGGGCAGATGGGCAATGCGGGCTTGCGCTGCGTACCGTCCAAGGCGAACTTCGTGCTCGTGCTGTTCGAGGGCAAGCTGACCGCCGACGCCGCCTATCACGGGCTGATGGAGGCGGGGTACATCGTCCGCTGGCTGCCCGGCCAGGGCCTGCCCAACGCGCTGCGCATCACGATCGGCACCGAGGAGGAAACGCGCGGCGTCACCGCGGCGCTGCGCACCCTGGTCGAAAGCGCCTGATGCTGCCGTTCGCGCGCGTCACGATCATCGGGCTGGGACTGATCGGCTCGTCCGTGGCGCGCGCGGTACGGGAAACCATGCCGACGGTCCGAGTCACCGGCTATGACGCCGACGCCAGCGTGCGCGAAACCGCGGACCGGTTGCAGTTCTGCGACGACGTCGCGGGTTCGGCCGGTGCCGCGGTAATCGATGCGGACCTCGTGATCCTTTGCGTGCCGGTCGGCATCATGGGCGATGTCGCGCGCGAGTTCGCGGCCGAACTCCCCGCCGATGCGGTCGTCAGCGACGTCGGCAGCTGCAAGGCCGAGATCGTCCGCGCGCTCACCGAGGCGCTGCCGAATGCGATCGTCATCCCCGCGCATCCGGTGGCGGGCACCGAGCGAAGCGGCCCCGAAGCCGGCTTCGCGACGCTGTTCCGCCACCGCTGGTGCATCGTCACGCCCCCCGAAGGCGCCGACCCGGTCGCGGTCGAGCGCGTCTCCGAATTCTGGCGGCGGCTTGGCGCGCAGGTCGAGACGATGGCGCCCGAGCACCACGACCGCGTCCTCGCCGTTACCAGCCATCTGCCGCATCTGATCGCCTACACGATCGTCGGCACGGCCGGCGATCTGGAAGAAGTGACGCAGTCCGAGGTCATCAAATATTCCGCGGGCGGGTTTCGCGATTTCACGCGGATCGCGGCGTCGGACCCGACGATGTGGCGCGACATCTTCCTCAACAACCGTGAGGCGGTGCTGGAAATGCTCCAGCGCTTTTCGGAGGATCTGAGCCATCTCCAGCGCGCGATCCGCTGGGGCGATGGCGACGCGCTGTTCGACCTGTTCACGCGGACGCGGGCGATCCGGCGGAGTATCGTCGAGCAGGGGCAGGACGACGACGTGCAGGATTTCGGGCGTACGCACGGGTAAGGGGGAGCCTCTCACACCGTTCATAAGCACGCCACCACCCCGGCGAAGGCCGGGGCCCAGTTGGGAGACGTCGCTGATGTGCGTTGCGCGTCGTTACCTCGGCCTACCCAACTAGGCCCCGGCCTCCGCCGGGGTGGTACCGTTTGGGGGTACCTTCCCCGGACTTAATCCAGCGCGTTCATCGCCGCATGAACCCGCTGCTCCGCCTCCTCACGCGGCAGACCGGGCGGCACCACCTCGCCGAACCGGAAGGTGATCACCCCCGGCAGCTTCGGCCCCTTCTTCGGCCACACCAGCCCACTGTCGCAGGCGATCGGCACGGTCGGCATCTTCAGCGCACGATAGAGCCCGGCAAACCCCGGCTTCAGCGGCGGATGCTCACCGGGCAGGACGCGCGTCCCCTCGGGAAAAATGAGTATCGAGCGGCCCGTCGCCTTCGCCGCGCTCGCTTCGCGCATCATGTTGCGCATGGCCTTCGCCGACGCCTCGCGGTCGACCACGATCGCACCGTATTTACGCGCCGCCCAACCCCAGGCCGGAATGTCGGCTAGCTCGCGCTTCAACACGATCGCAGGCCCATCGAGCAACGCCTGCAGTTCGAGCGTCTCGAACATCGCCTGATGCTTGCACGCGTAGAAGGCCTGCTCGGTCGGCCGCGTCCCCTCGATCCGGATATGCACGCCGAGGATCACCCGCGCGCACCAGCGGTGGAACCGCGTCCAGATCGTCGAATGCACGATCACCGCGCGCGAGCCGAACAGCGCCGAGATCGGCACGCTCACCACGATCGGCACCGAGATCGTGTAGAAAACGAGCATGAACGCCCAGTTACGCAGCCAGATCATCCGCCATATCCAATCCACAACGCGATCCGGCGAAGGATCAACTTGTTGTATTCGTTGACCAAGGTTCCAAGCCGCGGCGTACCCGGCACGCCGTCGCCGAGGATCACGACATTCTTGTCGAGCGCCGCCGACAGCTCCATCCGGGCGCGGGCGACATGCCAGTCCGACGTCACCAACCGCACCGACCGGTATTTGTGCACCCGCACCCACTGCGCGGTCTCTTCGGCGTTCGAGCGCGTATCGACCGCGTCGCCGCCAAGATCGATACAGCAGGCGAACAGTGCAGGCGGCGTCCGATACTCCAGCGCAAGGTCGATCGGCCGTACCCCCGGCGCGACCCCCGTCACCAGCATCCGCTTCGCCTGATGATCGCGGAGCAGCGCGATGCCGCGGTCGATCCGCCCTGCCCCACCGGTCGGCACGACGATCGCATCGGTCGTAAAACCGTCGAGCGGCTGGGGCAGCAGCAGCATGAATACCGCGAACCCGAATGCCCAGGCGAGACCCAGGATGCCGAAGAACCGCACAATCACAGGATGTGCCTCAACGCGCGGACGATCGTGACGCGCGCCGCGAGCGTGGCGAGGACGACGAACGCGACCGGAAGCAGCGCGAGGAGCACCCAGTCGACCCCGCCGAGCGTCACGCCGCCGAGCAGTTCGGAGCCCAGCCCGTGCAACCGGACGCCGATGAACCCGACCACCAGCAGCGCGACGACACCGCCGCCGACGCCACCGATCGTCGCGTCGAGCGCGATCCGCCGCTGGAACAGCCGCGCGACTTGAAGATCGGTCGAGCCGAGCATGTGCATCACCGCGATCGTCGCACGGTGCGTCTCCAGGCCCGCGCGCGCGGCGAGCACGACGACCGCGGCGGTCGCGCTCGCCATCAGCAGGACCAGCGCCAGCGCGAGAAACGTCAGCGAGCGCATCACGTCGTTGACCGGCGACATCCAGCTTTCATGCCGATCGACGCGGACCGCCGGGCCGAGCCGCCGCACCGTCGCCGCGACACGCGCGGCCGCCGCCTCGCCGTGATCGGCGAGATCGACGTCGATCATCGCCGGCACCGGCAATTGCGGATCGGCGCCATCCGACCCGAGCCAGGGTTGCAGCAACCGGGTCAGTTCGGCGCGATCGACCGGCGTCGCCTTCGCCACCGCCGGCATCCTGCGCAAGGCGGCCAGCACGCGCGCGGCGGCGACGTCCCGGCGCACCGGATCGCCATCGACGATCTGCACCGTCAACCGCCCCGCCAACTGCCGATCGAGCAGGCGCGCAGCCCCCGCGGTCGCGAGCCCCAGTGCCGCGGCGAGCATCGTCAGGAACAGCATGATCGCCATCACCCACGTCATCGCGCGCAGGCCACCCGCTTCGTCGAGGACGCGCCGTTCGGCCGAAGACCGCGCTTTGGTGGCGCGACCGATCATTCGGGCCGCGTCGGTGGATAGCGGAGCGATCCCGTCGGATCGAGCAGCCGCCCGCGATCGAGCCGCATCATCTGCGCCCCCGGTATCCGCCCGAGCAAATGGAAGTCGTGCGTCGCGACCACGACCGTCGTCCCCAGCTTGTTGAGCGATTCGAACAGATGCAGCAGCCGCTCGGCCATGTCGGGATCGACGTTGCCGGTCGGCTCGTCCGCGACCAGGATCTCGGGGCGGGCGATCACCGCGCGCGCGATCGCGACGCGCTGTTGTTCGCCGCCCGACAGCGTCGCCGGCCGCGCATCGGCGCGCTCGGCCAGCCCGACCCAGGCGAGCATCTCGCGCACCGGCTGCTCGATATCCGCTTCGGGCATGCCGGCGACCCGCAACGGCAGCGCAATGTTATCCCAGGTCGACAGATGCGGCACGAGCCGGAAATCCTGGAACACCACGCCGATCCGGCGGCGAAATCCCGGCAGGCGATCGCGCGACAGCACCACCGCATCCTCGCCGAACAGCCGGATCACACCCCGCGTCGGGCGCTGCGCGAGGTACAGCAGTTTCAGCAGCGAGGTCTTGCCGGCGCCACTCGCACCGGTGAGGAAATAGAACGCACCGCTACGCAGCGTGAAGCTGACGTCCGACAGCGTCTCCGGTCCAGCGTCCGGACCCGTGCCGTACCGAAGCCCGACATTCTCGAATTGGACGATATTCCCCATGACGTGGTTGCGCCCGCTTTCGCCCGCTTGATGCCCGTGCCAATGCCCGTATCGGCGCTTTCGCATGAAAGCGCGGGCCGCTTCAAGCTTGCCACATCCGTCGGCGGCGTGCTTATTCGGCACGAGAACGGTCGCGCTCCGGCGGCCGCTGGTGAAGCGTATCCATGATCCTCCAATGTCCCGAGTGCAGCACCCGCTATCTGGTGCCCGACAGCGCGATCGGGACCGATGGTCGCACCGTGCGCTGCGCCAATTGCAAGCATAGCTGGTTCCAGGCCGCTGCACCGGTTGCCGAAGATGCGCTGGATATTCCCGAGACGACTCCGCTGGCCCCGGCGCCGCCGCCGTTGGCCCCCTTGCCGCGGACGCCGATCGCAGAGCCTGCCGAACGATTCGTGCCCTTCGCGCCTCCTGCGCCAATGACGGCCGCACCGGCGACGCCCGAGCCGGTGATTGCGCCCACTTATGCCGCGCCGACGTTTCCACCGGTCACCGAGCAGCCGCCGTTCCGCCCGCGCCGCAACACCACGCGGCGCTGGACGATCGTGGCGGTACTCGCCGGGTTGCTGATGCTGATCGCAGCGGGAGCGATCGTGTACCTTGGTGCGCCGGGCGTCGCGGCGAAGCTGGGGCTCGGGATCGGCAGCGACGAGACGCCGCTGCGGCTGCGCGACAATCCGATCGAGCGGCGCGAGCTGGATAACGGCTCCGAGTTGTTCGCGGTCAGCGGGCAGGTCACCAACCCGTCGAACCAGCGCCAGCGCGTACCCGACATCCGCGCCGAACTCCGCGATGCGCAGGGCCGGCTGGTGTATAGCTGGACGATCACCCCGCAGCAGCGGACGCTGGCGCCGGGCGGCGCGATCGATTTCAACTCCGCGACACTGAACGTGCCTGCGAACTCCAAGCGGCTCGAACTGAGCTTTGCCGGCGAGACGACGCGCTAAGCCCTCGAATCCTCCCCCGCCAGGGGGAGGTGGCGCCGCAGGCGACGGAGGGGGAGGAACTCGCAACGTCCGACATCGCGGCCGCCCCCTCCGTCTGGCAAGTGCCAGCCACCTCCCCCTGGCGGGGGAGGATAAATCAGGTCAGCGCCGCAACCGCCGGCTCACGATCCAGAACCGGCCGCCGTGCAGCACCGCCGCCGTCAGCATCCCAAGCCCCGACGCGTAGACCAGCGCCATCGGTCCCACGCCCGCATGCACCATCCACCAGCCCGCCCCGCCGGTGACGACGAAATACGCGACGATGCTGTTCACCCCCGCGACCACCTGATCACCGAGCGAGCGCAGCGCATAGACCAGCACCACCTGCGCGCCGTCGAACAGGATGAACGGCGCCCACACCGGCAGCATCGCCAGCGCAACCGCGTGAGTGGCGGCATCCGAGGGAAACGCCGCGACGATCGGCCCGCGCGCGACGATGAGGACGATCCCGCACGCACCCAGCGCGAGCATCGACAGCCCGGTGGCGATCAGCGCGCGCGAGATACCGGCTTTGGGCTCTCCTTCGCCCACCGCATTGCCGACGCGGACGCCACAGGCCGAGCCAAGCCCGAGCGCCAGCGCGAACGTGACGTTGTGAACCGAGAACACGATCTGGAACGCATGCGCGACGTCGTCGCCGAACTGCGTCGACAGCGCGATCAGGATCGAGAAGCCGGCCAGCTCCAGCCCCGACGCGACCGCGGGAACGATCCCGAATACCGCAAGCGCGGCGATCCCCGCCGGCACCCCGCGCCATGCGGCCGCATCGAGTCGTCGAACGCCGCGCTCCTTCGCGCGCGGCAAGGTCAGTGCGGCGACGATCATCCCGACCGCGCCGAGAGCCGACGCGATCGCCGTGGCCGTCGCCGCCCCGACCGCGCCCATCGCCGGCAAGCCGAGGTGCCCGCCCGACATCGCCCAGGCCAGCACCGCGTTGAGCGGCAGGATCGACAAATTGACCACCGCGACGCGCCGCGGTCGGCTGACGCCCTCCAGGAAGAAGCTGGCGGCGACGATCATCAATTGCGGCGGATAGGTGAAGGCCATGATGCGCACGACCCGCCCCGCCGGCTCGACCAGCGTTGGCGCGACGCCGATCCCGGCGAGCATCGGATCCGCAAACACGAACATGACGCCGCCGACGACGAGCCCGAGCAACAGCCCGAGTACCAGTCCCTCGCGCAGCACCTGCCCGGTCCGCGGCAGATCCCCCGCCCCATCGGCACGCGCGGTATGGACCAGCACGCCCGACAGCCATGCAAGCCCGGTGACGATCGCGATGAAGGTCAGCGACCGGCTCGCCCCCAGCGCCGCCACCTCGTGCGCGCCGACCAGACCGACCACGATCACGTCGGTGACGTGGAGGATCGTCCAGTTGAGGCTGGTCAGCATCACCGGCCACGCCAGCGCGAGAACGCGCCGCGTTTCGGCTCTGGTATCGGTCGAAAAAAGGAAGCGGAGCATCGTTTCCGGTACCGGACGAACGGTTTTTCGCAAAGGCCGTTGCGTAGCGTTCAAACCCTTGCTAGTGGCGCTCGCCTACCAGATGCCGGGTCCGCCCGGTGATGTTTCATGGGCGGCCATGGCGGAACTGGTAGACGCGCAACGTTGAGGTCGTTGTGGGCGAAAGCCCGTGGAAGTTCGAGTCTTCTTGGCCGCACCATTTTCCCCGATAGAGTGAACCACCCCTTCGAGGGTCCCCCTTTCGTTACGCTTGTGCGTTGGGCTTGCCGGAGGAATTTGCATGAGTTCGATCGACGACACGATCATCGAAACGCCCGAAGGCCCGATGACGTTTGCGCAGTGGAAGAAGAAGAACCCGGTCCAGCTGCCCTCGCGCAGGACCAAGGGCAAGAAGCTGCCGAACAAGGTGAAGCTGACCACCGACGAGAAATAACGGCCGACGAGAAATAGCGGCGCGGTTGGGACCGATTGTCGATCCCACGATAATCGCGTTTCCTTCCCCGGGGATAAAGCGCTGCGGTCGCGCGCCACCCTTCCTTGTCCCCATCTCCACGCAGCGCTACATCGCGGCCGTGAAAATCGTCTCCTGGAACATCAACTCGGTCCGTTTCCGGATCGCCATCGTCGAGCAGTTCCTGCGTGACGAACAACCCGACATCCTGTGCCTGCAGGAGACCAAGGTCATCGACGGCGACTTCCCGTTGGAGGCGTTTCGCGCGCTCGGCTACGAGCACATCGTCCTGCACGGCCAGCGCATGCACCACGGCGTCGCGATCCTCAGCCGCGTGCCGTTGGTCGAGGACGACCGGTTCGACTGGCAGGCGAACAGCGAGGCGCGTCATATCGGTGTCCGGCTGGAAAACGGCGTACGCCTCGAGAACGTCTATGTCCCGGCCGGCGGCGACGTGCCCGACCGCGAGGTGAACCCGAAATTCGGTCAGAAGCTCGACTTCATTGAACGCATGACGACCTGGTCGGAAACGCTGGCCGGACCCACCATTCTCGTCGGCGACTTCAACATCGCCCCGCTCGAATCGGACGTCTGGAGCCACAAGCAGTTGCTCGACGTCGTCAGCCACACGCCCATCGAGGTCGAGGCGCTCGGCCGGTTGCAGGCGGCGGGCGACTGGGTCGATCTCGGTCGCCGCTTCCACCCTGCGCCCGCGCGGCTGTTCACCTGGTGGAGTTACCGCGCCAAGGACTGGGAAGCGTCGGACCGCGGCCGGCGGCTCGATCATATGTGGGCGACCGGTGCTGCCGCCGAAGCCGCGGTGTCGCATCATGTCTATGAACGCTGCCGGAGCTGGCTGAAGCCGTCCGACCACGTCCCGATCATGACCGAGTTCGCGTTTTGAACCCGCGCGCAGCGGCGCGTGCGGTCGATGCGTTGCGGCGTGGCTGGCCGATCGCGATCGACGGGCTGGTGCTGCTGGCGGTCGAGACGGCGGATGCGGATAGGTTGGCGGCGTTCGACCCCGACGGGAATGGCGGCGTCCTGATCTCGTCGGGACGCGCGGCGACGTTGAAGCTGGCGAACCAACTTGCGGCGGCCGATCCGACCGAGCCGGTGCTGGTCGATCGCGCGCCGTGGATCGATTTCGCCGCGGCGACCGCGCTGGCCGATCCGCAGTTCGACCTGGCGACCCCGATGAAGGGGCCGTTCCATACGGTCGCGTTGGCCGATCCCGATGCGGCCGCGGCGGCGTTGCGGCTGGCGCGGATCGCCGGGCTGTTGCCGGCCTTCTTCCTCGGCACCGGCGAACCCGAGGTGTCGATCACGCACGCCGATATCGACGCGCATGAGGATGCGAACCGCCTGACGCTGGCAGCACGTGCGCGGTTGCCGGTCGAAGGCGCCGAGGACGCGGAGATCGTTGCCTTCCGATCACCGGAAAGCGCCGACGAGCATATCGCGCTGCTGATCGGCCAGCCCAACGGCCAGCCACCGCTGGTTCGGCTACACAGCGAATGCCTGACGGGCGACGTGCTCGGCAGCCTGAAATGCGATTGCGGGCCGCAGTTGCACGCCGCGATCCACGCGATCCAGCACAGCGGCTGGGGTATCCTGCTGTACCTGCGGCAGGAGGGGCGCGGGATCGGGCTGGTCAACAAGCTGCGCGCGTACGCGTTGCAGGACCAGGGATTCGACACGGTCGACGCGAACACGCGGCTGGGCTTTGCGGTCGATGCGCGCGATTTCGGGGTGGCGGCGCGGATGCTGAATTTGCTCGGGCAGCGCGAGATACGCTTGCTGACCAACAACCCGGCCAAGGTCGCGGGGCTGGAGGCGGCGGGCGTGACGGTGATCGAGCGCGTGCCGCATTTCCTGCCGTCCAATCCGCACAACGCGCAGTATCTCGCGACCAAGCGCGATCGTACGGGGCATCAGTTCTGACCGACATTCCGCCCTCGCCACCACCCTCCCCACCACCCTCCCGGCGCCTGATCGTGGTGTTCGGTGCCGCGGTTCGCCCCGATGGCAGCCCTAGCCCGACGCTCGCGCGGCGCATCGCGTTCGCGGCGGCGGCGGCGGCGCGGTATGTCGATGCGGACCTGTTCTGCTCGGGCGCGAAGGGAACGCATGGGCCTTCGGAGGCATCGGTGATGGCCGGCGTGCTGGCGGAAACGGTCGATCGCTCGCGAATCCATCTCGACGAAGCCAGCGTGGATACGTTGCAGAGCGTCGTCGCCGCGACCGCATTCGCGCGGGCGGGGAACTACGCGCAGTGCATGATCTGCACCGACGGCTATCACCAGCCGCGTATCCGCATGCTGTTCGCGATGCTCGGCATGCCCGCGAGCGCGATCCACGTTCCGCATGGCGGGAGCCGGCGCTACCAGCTCAAGATGCGGACTCGGGAGGCGGCGGCGATCCCGTATGACCTGGTTGCGGGGATCGGTGCGATCTGGCGGAAGCGGCGTTAGTGTTCCCGTGCGAACGCAGGGGTCCGAGATTACGCATGCAAACGATCCTCCCCCGCCAGGGGGAGGTGGCGCCGAAGGCGACGGAGGGGGAGGACACGGAACAGAGGTTGGCGCTCGCCTCCCCCTCCGTCTGGCATGAGCCAGCCACCTCCCCCTGGCGGGGGAGGATTGGGAAAATCGGATAGCGACCCGCTTTATGCAACCAACCGCGCAACGTCCTCAAAGCTCTCCGCCAGCGCATCCACGCCGATCGCCTTCAACCGCGCGCCATGCTCGGCGTTGCAATGCGAGCCCGCCGACAGGCCGATGACATAGCCGCCCGACGCCACCGCGCCGGTCGCCCCCACGGGCGAATCCTCGAGGATCGCCGTCCGTGCGATGTGGACACCGAGCTGCCGCGCCCCGAAAAGGTACAGATCCGGTGCAGGCTTGCCGTTCGTCACGTGTTCGCGCCCGCTATAAAGGTGGTCGCCGAACGCCTCGCGCAGGCCGATATGCTCCAGGTGCCGTGCGATCCAGCTGACCGGGCTCGATGAGACGATCGCCTTGGGCAAATCGGCGGGAAGCGACCGGACGAACGCCACAGCGCCCTCGATCGCGTCGACGCCCGCCGCCATCACGCGCTCGTCCTCGGCCTTGCGCGCGGCGTAGAAGTCATCGGTCAGCGGCCGGTCGATCCAGCGTTCGACCGCGTCGATGAACTGCGGCCCGGCGAGTCCCATGAAGTTCGCCATCGACTCGGCCGGGGTGGTCGGATGCCCGGCAGCCGTCAGCCACTCCGCGATGTGGCGGTTCCCGACGGCTTCGCTGTCGATCAGGACGCCGTCGAAGTCGAACAACAGTGCGTCGAACTTCATGCGCCCGTCCCCCGCGCACCGAACAGCGCGCTACCGATCCGGACGTGGGTCGCGCCGATCGTAACCGCCGTCTCGAAATCGTCGGACATGCCCATGCTGAGGCCGGTCAGCCCGTGATCGCGCGCGAGTTTCGCCAGCAGCGCGAAATACGGCGCCGGTTCGATATCGGCAGGCGGCAGGCACATCAGCCCGGCGATCGGCAGTCCGGCGGCCCGCGCCTTCTCGACCAGCGCAGGCAGGTCCGTGATCGCGCAGCCGCCCTTTTGCGGTTCGTCGCCGATGTTGACCTGGAGGAAACAGTCCGGGCGGCGCTCAGACGTGCTCATCGCCTTGGCCAGCGCGTCGACCAGCGACGGGCGGTCGACCGCGTGGATGCAGTCGAACAGCGCGACGGCCTCGGCCGCCTTGTTGGACTGGAGTTGGCCGATCAGGTGCAGTTCGACGTCGGGATATTCCTCGCGCAAGGCCGGCCACTTCTCCGCAGCTTCCTGGACGCGGTTTTCGCCGAACACGCGCTGGCCCTCGGCGAGCAGCGGTTCGATCGCCTCGACCGGGTGCGTCTTGGAGACCGCGATCAGCGTGACGTCGGTCACGCGGCGATCGGCGAGCTCGGCGGCCTTGGCGATCCGGGTGCGGATGGACGCGAGCGGCGTGATGTCGTCAGATGTCATGCCGGGCGCTATAGGCAGCAGTGTGACGGTTCGAAACCCCATCCCCGAGCGCTGGTTGATGACCGATGAGCGGATGGGCGATGCATTGTGGGCGGCTTTGCGCAGGGTGCCACCGGGATCCGGGATAGTGTTTCGCCATTATGCGACGCCTGCGGGGGAGCGGCGGGCGATGCTGCGGCGGGTGAAGCGAGTCGCGTCCGCGCGCGGACTGGTCGTGGTGGTGGCCGGAGAGACGTCGATCGCGGCGGACGGGGTGCATGGTCGGGTGCGGACCCCGGCAACGCGGCGGATCAGGACGTGGCCGGCGCATAATCGCGCGGAGGCCCTAGCCGGGCAGCGCGCGGGGGCGGATGCGCTGTTCGTGTCACCGGTTCATGCCACGCGGTCGCATGCGGGAGCGTCCGGGCTTGGGCCGGCGCGGGCGATGCGGATCGGGCGCGGTCTCGGGATACCGGTGGTTGCGCTGGGCGGGATGGACGAGTCGCGCTGGCGGCGAATCCGGCGGTTCGGGTTTCACGGCTGGGCGGCGATCGACGCATGGGTCCGCTAGATTTGGGTGCCTGTTAGACTTGGGCAATTGTCAGCCTCGGCCGCCCATCCCCCGTCATCCCAGCGAAAGCTGGGATCTCATCGTGTGGCACGCTTCACCTGTATCGAGGGATACCCCAGCTTTCGCTGGGGCGACGAGGTAGAGGAGATGCGGAGAGACGCCGAAGGCGGCGATGAGGGTTCGGGTTTCACCCGCAAAGGGCGAGATCCGGTCGAGCACTACGACGAACCGCCGCTACGCGGTCGATCAGAAGCGGAAGGCGGTGCCGAGATACACGGCTTGGCTGTCGCGGCGATCGTCGTCGACCTTGACGAAGCGTTCGCGGTCCGAGCGATACCGGACGCCCGCCGTCACCGCCAGGTTACGCGTCAGCGAGTAGGAGCCGCCCAGATCGACCGAATAGCTCGGCGTTTCCTCGATCAGGTTCGGCGTGTTTGCTAGCGGACGATCCGCGGCCGCCTTGACGGTGCCGCTGAAACGCTTGGCGCTGTAGCTGATTGCCAGGTCGGCCGCCTGGCGGCTGCCCGGCAGGCCACCCAGATCGAGCTTGTTCACGTCGCCCGAGATCGCGAACCGCTTCCAGCCGACCGACATGCCGAGATTGTACGCGATCGGCGCGATGCCGACGGTCGGCGTCGTCGATGCGAGGCTGGCCGTGTTCGCGATGCCACGGTTGGTCTGCGCACGGACCGCGACGGTCACCGCACGATTGTCCTGCCGCGTCTCGGCGGGCGTGAAGCGGAAGCTGCCGGCGTCGAAGCCACCGCGCGCGAACATCGCGGCTAGACGGGGATCGGCGGCGGCGGGGGTGAACGACCCGATGCCGCGAACAGAAGCGACGTTGTGCTTGGCGATGCGCGCGGACTGTTCGCTGGCACCGAACGCGGGCGCGACGATTGCGGCGGTGGCGACAAGCGCCCCGGCAACCACCCCGAATATTCCCCCACGCGTCATCACAACGAATCTGTCCTTCGAATCCCGTAATCGGATCCTGTTAAACAGCATCTAACATGAATTGATCCAGAGCAAAGGCCGCAGAACCGGCGTATTTGCCCCTTCGTCGCCGAATTGTCGGACAGTGTTGCAATCAGCACACATATCGCCGCGATAGCGCTACCGAATCGGACGTATCCGAACCCGAATCGCCTGCTCGGCGCGCCGCCGCTCGCACATGCGGGCGTCTGCTTGCGGGCGCGCGGGCTGGCCTGTAGAGCATGAGGCAGATTTTCTTGCCAGGATGATGCCCATGTTCCGCCGCTCGCGTATCGCAGTCGTGCTGTTTGCCCTGCCTCTCGTCGCTTGCGGCGGCGGTTCCGCTCGTCCCCAGGCGGATCTCGCCGCGTCGAAGATCACGACGATCGGCGTGAACAGCTATCTGTGGCGCGCGAGCCTCGACACGCTGGGCTTCATGCCGTTGCTCCAGACCGACTCGAATGGCGGCGTGATCGTCACCGACTGGTACACCAACCCGCAGACCCCGACCGAGCGCATGAAGGTGACCGTGTCGATTCTCGACCAGGATCTGCGCGCCGATGCGTTGCGCGTGGCCGCGCTCCGCGAAGTCAATCGCAACGGCCAGTGGGTGTCGTCGCCGGTCCAGGCCGCGACCACGCAGAAGCTCGAGGACATCATCCTGACCAAGGCCCGCGATCTGCGCCGCGCCTCGATCGCGGGCTGAGGACGACATAATGGCGTCGCGTTTCAATGCGTTGAAGGCGGACGCGGCGTGGCAGAAGGTCTGGGACGAGCGCAAGACGTTCGCCGCGGACGATCTGTCGACCAAGCCGCGCTCGTACGTGCTCGAGATGTTCCCTTATCCGTCGGGGCGCATCCATATGGGCCATGTCCGGAACTACACGATGGGCGACGTGCTAGCGCGATTCCGTCGGATGAAGGGCATGGAAGTGCTCCATCCGATGGGCTGGGACGCGTTCGGCATGCCCGCCGAGAACGCGGCGATGGAAAAGGGCGTGCATCCGGGTACCTGGACGCGCGCCAACATCGCGACGATGAAGGCGCAGTTGAAGCGCCTGGGCTTCGCGCTCGACTGGACGCGCGAACTGGCGACGTGCGAGCCCGACTATTACGGGCATGAGCAGGCGCTGTTCCTCGACCTGTTCGCGGCAGGGCTCGTCTACCGCAAGGAATCGGCGGTCAACTGGGATCCGGTCGACATGACCGTGCTCGCCAACGAGCAGGTGATCGACGGGCGCGGCTGGCGCTCGGGTGCGCTGGTCGAGCGGCGGAAGCTGTCGCAGTGGTTCCTGAAGATCACCGACTTCGCCGACGAGTTGGTCGACGGCCTCGGCGCGCTCGAGCACTGGCCCGACAAGGTCAAGCTGATGCAGGAGAACTGGATCGGCCGCAGCCAGGGCTTGCAGTTCAAGTTCGCGCTCAAAAACGATACGCCGGTTGCGATCCTCAATGCGGCCGCTGCGCTTGACCCTGACCCCGATGCAGTTGCCGCCAGGTTTGCGACGATGTCGAATGTCGAGGTCTTCACGACCCGCCCCGACACGATGTTCGGTTCCAGCTTCGTCGCGGTCGCCGCGGATCACCCGATCGCACGCGCCATCGCGGAGACGAACCCCGACGCCGCGGCCTTCATCGAACTCTGCAAGCGCGGCGGTACCACTGCGGCGGAACTCGACACGCAGGAGAAGCTCGGCTTCGACACCGGCCTCCGCGCGGTGCATCCGCTTGATAACGCTTGGCACCTCCCCGTCTACATCGCGAACTTCGTGCTGATGGAATACGGCACCGGCGCGGTGTTCGGCGTCCCGGCGCACGACCAGCGCGATCTCGATTTCGCGCGCAAATACGACCTGCCGGTCAAGCGCGTCGTCAGCGAAGGCGATGACGAAGCCCCCGTGTTCGTCGGCGACACTGCCTGGACGGGTGCCGGGACCATCGTGAACTCGCACTTCCTCGACGGGATGGACATCGAGGACGCCAAGCGCACCGTGATCGAGCGCGCCGAGGGCGAAGGCTGGGGCAAGGGCACGACCGTGTTCCGCCTGCGCGACTGGGGCGTCAGCCGCCAGCGTTACTGGGGCACGCCGATCCCGATCATCCACTGCGACGCGTGCGGCGCGGTGCCGGTGCCCAAGGACCAGTTGCCGATCGTGCTGCCCGAGGACGTGTCGTTCGACATCCCCGGCAACCCGCTCGATCGCCACCCGACCTGGAAGCACGTCGCCTGCCCGTCCTGCGGTGCGAACGCGCGGCGCGAGACCGACACGCTCGACACGTTCGTCGATTCGTCCTGGTATTTCATCCGCTTCGCCAGCCAGCCTGACGCGAAACCGTTCGACCGGACGGGGGCGGAGAAGTGGCTGCCGGTCAACCAGTATATCGGCGGCGTCGAGCATGCGATCCTACACCTGCTCTACGCCCGCTTCTGGACCCGCGCGCTGAAGCATATCGGCATGCTCGACATCGCCGAGCCGTTCGCCGGGCTGTTCACGCAGGGCATGGTGACGCACGAGACGTATCAGGCCGCCGCTCCGCAAAGTGAAGACGGCATCATACCAGCCCGGGAGTTTTACTGGGTTGCCCCGGAAGATGTCGAGCGCACTCCCGATGGTCTTCGCGAGACAAGAACTGGACGTCCTATTCTGGTCGGCCGGGTCGAGAAGATGTCGAAGTCGAAGAAGAACACGGTCGATCCCGAGCCGATCGTCGACCAGTATGGCGCCGACGCGGTGCGCTGGTTCGTGCTCTCCGACTCGCCGCCCGAGCGCGATCTCCCCTGGAGCGAATCCGGCATCGAAGGCGCGTGGCGGTTCGTCCAGCGTCTCTGGCGGCTGATCGAGTCCGATGACGCTGCCAAGGCAGAGGGCGACGACATCGGCTTACGCAAACTCTGCCATCGCACGACCGTCGGTATCGAGAGCGATATCAACGCCTTGCAGTTCAACAAGGCGGTCGCGCGGCTCTATTCCTTGTGCACGGCGATCGAGAAGGCAGCGCCCTCCGCAGACCGCGAACACGCGGTGCGGACGTTGCTCCTGCTCGTCAGCCCGATGGTCCCGCACGTCGCCGAAGAAGCCTGGGCGACCGCGGGCAACGATGGCCTGATCGCCGACGCCGCGTGGCCGATCGTCGATCCGGCGATGCTGGTCGACGACGAAGTCACGATCGCGGTGCAGGTCAACGGCAAGCTGCGCGACACGCTCGTCTTCGCCAAGGGCGCGCCGAAGGACGAGGTCGAAGCCGCCGCGCTCGCCTCCGAGAAGATCGTCCGCCTGCTCGAGGGCAAGCCGCCCCGGAAAGTGATCGTCGTGCCCGACCGTCTCGTGAACATCGTCGCATGAAGCGCCTAGCGATCCTCAGCGCGCTCGCGTTGGCACCCGCGCTTTCCGGTTGCGGCCTGCATCCGCTCTACGCGGGCGGCAGCAGCGGTCCGGTCGCAGGGGCGCTCGGCCAGGTCGAAATCGCGCCGATCGCGGGCAAGAACGGCTGGCTGATGGCGACCGCACTCCGCGATCGGCTGCCTTCGAACGGCGCGCCGGCGCTTTACCGGATCGACATCCGCCTCGACGACCAGATTAGCGGGCTCGGCGTCCGCACCGACGACAGCGTCTCGCGCGAACGCCGGACTCTGCGCGCGCGCTATCAGCTCGTGCGGATCGGCGACAATTCGGTGCTGCTCGATGCGACCGCAGGCTCCGATGCCGGCATCGACGTCGTCCGCTCGGAATATGCGACGATCGCCGCGGAGAACACCGCGCTCGAACGCCTGTCGCAGATCGTCGCCGACCAGATCGTCGCCCGCGTAGCCTTGTACGCGCGGAATACGCCTGCGGTCGCGGCGGCGCAGGGCGCTACGCCAGCAAAGTGAAGGCCAGCGCCGCCCAGATCCGCGGCGCGCTGGCCAAACCGGGCGGCGACATCCGCCTGTATCTGCTCCACGGCCCCGACGAGGCCGGCGCGAGCGACCTCGCCCGCGTGCTCGCCAAGGCAATGGGCGCGGACGCCGAACGCGTCGATCTCGACGGGTCGACGCTCAAGGGCGATCCCGGCCGGTTGACCGACGAGGCGGCCTCGCTCTCGCTATTCGCAGGTGCAAGGTTCGTCCGCGTCGCGTCGGCCGGCGAGGAAAGCCTCGAAGCCTTCACCAACCTGCTGGCGGCCGAACGCGTCGGCAACCCGGTCGTCGCGATCGCGCCAACGGTCAAATCGACTGCAAAGATCGTCAAACTCGCGATCGACTCGCCGCGCGCGATGGCGTTCGCCTGCTACGCCCCGACGGCACAGGATGCCGAACGCCTCGCGACGACGATCGCCGGCGAGAACGGCCTCCGCCCCGCCCCCGGCGTCGCCCGCCGCCTCGTCGATACGACCGGTGGCGACCGCGCCGTCATCACCCGAGAGATCGAGAAGCTTGCACTGTACCTCGACGCAGCGCCGGACCGGCCGGCGGACCTCGATCACCACGCGCTCGATGCCGTCGGCGCAGACCTCGGCGATGCGGAAATGAGCCGCGCGATCGATGCGGTGATCGAAGGCCGGGTCGACGATCTCGGCGCCGAACTCGCGGTGCTCGACGAGGCGGGCACGTCGCCGATCCCGTGGCTCCGCCAACTCGTCCGCCGCCTGATCGCACTTGCCGACATGCGCGGCGAGATCGACCGCGGCGAATCTGTCGACACGGTCATGAAACGCCACCGCGTGTTCTACAAGGAAGAGGCCAGCACCGCACGATCGCTGCGCCGCTGGTCGCCGGTGATGCTCGCCACCGCGATCCAGCGCGTGCGGACCGCCGAGCGCGCGATCATGGCCTCGGGGAATGCCGGCGGGGTCGTCGCCGAGGCGGCGGTGGTGGCGCTTTCCCAGGCAATCGCGCGGCGAAACTAATCCATTCCGCGCCTATCGGTTACCTTCCGCCGACACCCCCTCCGTCATCCCGGCGAACGCCGGGACCCATGGATAGGGTGCGATCGCTCACGAAGCGGACCGCAACCGTGGGTCCCGGCTTCCGCCGGGATGACGGAGATTAGTGGTCCCCCTATCTCCCGTTCGTCCTGAGCGAAGTCGAAGGATGGTCCGCTACGCTGGTGCTTCGACTTCGCTCAGCACGAACGGGCGGGGCGCGATTGGCCCGGGTTCGCCCGCGACCTAGATCGCCCCGCCGGTAAGCCGCTGACACACCATGTCGAGCTGATCGAGCGTGGAATAGCTCAACGTCAGCGTCCCCCCCGTCTCGGTATGCGCGACCCGGACCTGAAGCCCCAGCAGATCCGCCAGTTGCCGCTCCAGCGCCGCAATATCCGCGTCCGGAATCCGGGGCGCGGCCGGCTTGCCGCTACGGCTCCGCCCGGGCTTTGCATCCCGCGCGAGCTTCTCGGTCTCGCGCACCGATAGCCCGCGCGACACGACCTGATCCGCGAGCGTTTCGACGTCGGGCGAGCCCAGCAACGCCCGAGCATGCCCCATCGTCAGCGACCCATCGACCACCTGCGACTGCACCTGCGCCGGCAGTTCCAGCAACCGCAGCAGGTTCGCGACATGGCTGCGCGATTTGTGGACGATCTTGGCGAGCACCTCCTGCGTGTGGCCGTATTCGCCGGCCAGCCGCTGATAGGCCTGCGCCTCTTCGATCGCGTTGAGATCCTCCCGCTGGATGTTCTCGATCAGCGCGATCTCGAGCGTCTCGGCATCGTCGAAATCGCGGACGACGACCGGCACCTCGTGCAGCCGCGCGCGCTGCGCTGCCCGCCAGCGCCGCTCGCCCGCGACGATCTGGTAATCATGCCCATGCGGCCGAACGACGATCGGCTGGATCAGGCCACGTGACGCGATCGACGCGGCCAGCTCGTCGAGCATCGCCTCGTCGAAGTGCCGGCGCGGCTGATCGGGATGCGGCGACAGCGAACTGACCGGCAGCATGCGGACACCCGACGATTGCTGCGCCGCACCATCGCCCGATACCGGCGTCTCGCGCGCCATCTCGCCGAGCAGTGCGTTGAGGCCCCTGCCCAGCCCCGGACGCCCGCGTTTGTTACCGTCGCTCATGCCGCCGCCTGCGCTGTTGCCGGAAGCCGGCCGATCAATTCACGTGCCAGCGCGATATACGCCTGCGAGCCCGAGCAGCGATGGTCGTAGATCAGCGCGGGCAGACCGTGGCTCGGCGCCTCCGACAGGCGCACGTTGCGCGGGATCACCGTCTCGAAAACCACTTTCCCCAACACCGCACGGACATCCGCCGAAACCTGATCGGTCAGCCGGTTCCGTCGATCGAACATCGTCAGCGCGACGCCGAGAATCGACAGACCGGGATTGAACCGCTGGCGGATGCGCTCGACCGTACTGAGCAACTGCGACAACCCTTCAAGCGCGAAGAACTCGCATTGCAGCGGCACCAGGAGCGAATCCGCCGCGACCATCGCGTTGATCGTCAGCAACCCTAGCGACGGCGGGCAATCGATCAGCGCGATATCCCACGGCCCCTGCGCCGCCTTCACCGCACGATCCAGCCGGTGTGTGCGTGCGTCGAAATCGACCAGCTCGATCTCGGCGCCGGACAGGTCGACTGTCGCGGGCACGATATCGAGCCGCGGTACACGTGTATGCACCACCGCTTCTGCGATCGACGTCTCGCCGACCAACACATCATAGCTCGACCGTTCGCGTTGCGAATGACCGATGCCAAGCCCGGTCGACGCGTTGCCCTGCGGATCGAGATCGACCAGCAGCACGCGCATGCCGGTCGCCGCCAGCGCAGTCGCGAGGTTGATGGCGCTGGTGGTCTTGCCCACCCCGCCCTTTTGATTGGCGACCGCGATGGTGATCATCGCGCGCTTACCCGATCCAGAACCACGATCGACGACTCCGGGTTCGTGACGCTTTGTTCCACGTGGAACATAAACCGCCAATGCTGCTTGAGCGCGGCCAGCTCTTCCTCGTCGAAACGCCCCCGAGGAAGCAACCACCGCGTCTCCGTTGTGGCGCAGTGTGCCGCGCCACGCAAAAGGTTTTGCAACGATGCGACCGCGCGGGCGGAAATGATCGACGCATCGGCGGTCGCATTCTCGACCTTGGAGGCGTGGACACGGACCTGATCGCCGAGGCCGAGACGCGCGACGCAGAGCTGCAGGAAGTCCGCGCGCCGTCTCCGGGGCTCGACCAGATCGACCAGCCCCTCGCGAACCAGCGCGACGACCATGCCGGGGAAACCACCGCCGGTGCCGATATCGAGCCAGCGCTTCGCCGAGGTATCCGCCCCGGCGAGCGGTACGAGCTGAAGCGAGTCGACGACGTGCCGGTCCCAGATCGTAGGAATCGTCGACGGCGCGATCAAATTCTGGTGCGGCGCTTCCTCGACGACCATCGCGACGAACGCGGCCAAGCGCGCGGTTGCCTCAGGCCCGAACCGATCGGTGACCCAGGCTTGTGCGTCGTCTTCGGTCATGCTGGCACTCGTTTCGTATGCAATAAGACCGCCGACAGCGCGGCCGGGGTGATCCCCCGTACGCGCGCAGCCGCCGCGAGCGAAGTCGGTCGCGCAGTCGTCAGGCGGTCGATCATCTCGTTCGACAGGCCGGGTATGCGATCATAGGCCAGGTCCTCGGGTAAGCGGATCGCCTCGTCGGCACGCAGGCGCGCAACCTCCTGCGCCTGGCGTTCGATATACGGGGCGTAGCGCGCGTCCTCTAACACTTCGTCAACGACCGACGTCGGGATGCCTGCCGCGGCGTCCGGCGCTACATGCGCTAGAGTCACGCCTTCGAACCGGAGCCAGTCGAACGCGGTCCGGCGCGCGCCATCGCGGCCGATGGCCACGCCCTGATCGGCAACCTCGGTCGCGGTGCGTTCGCCGTCGAGCGACGCGCGAAAGCGAGCACGGTCTTCGGCCAGCGCGTGCTGATGCGCGAGCCGCTCCTGTCCAAGACACCCGGCCGCTTCGGCGATGCTACCAAGCCGCGTCTCCGCATTGTCGGCACGCAGGGACAGGCGAAACTCGGCGCGCGCCGTCAGCATGCGATAGGGCTCGGTCACGCCTTGCAGCGTGAGGTCGTCGATCATCACGCCGAGATAGCTCGACGCGCGGTCGAGAATGACGGGAGCGAGGTCGCACGCATAGGCAGCGGCATTGAGGCCCGCGACAAGCCCCTGCCCCGCCGCTTCCTCATAACCGGTCGTGCCGTTGATCTGGCCTGCGCAGAACACGCCGTCGATCGCGCCGAGCGCGAGCCGCGTATCGAGCGCCCGCGGATCGATGTAATCATACTCGACCGCATAGCCCGGCATCGTCATTGTCGCGCGCTCGAGGCCGGGGATGCTCGCCAGCATTTCCGCCTGGACCTCGACCGGGAGCGATGTCGACAGGCCGTTGGGATAAACCGTCGCGTCATCCAGCCCCTCGGGTTCGAGGAAAACCTGGTGCCCGTCGCGGTCGCCGAAGCGGTGGACCTTGTCCTCGATAGACGGGCAGTACCGCGGGCCGGCTGCCTCGATTGCGCCGGTGAACAGCGGCGACCGGTGGAAGGCTTCGCGGATGATCGCATGCGTTCGGTCGGTCGTGCGCGTGATGGCGCAGGCGATCTGGGGGAGCGGACGCGCGCGGGTCATCGGCGACATCGTCCAGGGATCGAGATCCGACGGCTGCTCGGCGAGTGCGCCCCAGTCGATCGTCCGGCCATCGAGGCGGGGCGGTGTGCCGGTCTTCAGTCGCGCCATCGGCAAGTCGCGGGCGCGCAACTGGTCGGCCAACGGCTTGGCGGCGCGTTCGCCGATCCGGCCACCTTCCTCGCGATCATCACCCCGAAAGATGCGACCGCCAAGGAATGTGCCGGTCGCGAGGACTACCGCGCGGGCTGTGACGATCGAGCCATCCGCGAGGACGATTCCGGCAACCCGATCGCCCTCGAAATCCAACGCGGTCGCTTCGCCTTCGATGATCGTGAGCCCCGCGGTCGCGTCCAGCATCGACTGGATCGCTGCCGAATAGAGGCGGCGGTCAGCCTGGATGCGGGGACCCTGCACCGCCGATCCCTTGCTGCGATTGAGCATCCGGTAGTGGATCGCCGCGGCATCGGCAGCGCGTCCGATCAGGCCGTCGAAGGCATCGACTTCGCGGACCATATGCCCCTTGCCCAGGCCGCCGATCGCTGGATTGCACGACATCGCACCAATGTGCTGCGCGTCGAACGACACGAGCGCAGTGCGAGCGCCCCTCCGCGCCGCCGCGGCTGCGGCTTCGGTTCCGGCATGGCCACCGCCAACCACCACTACATCGAACATGGCTCAGCCCTAGTGCGGCCCAGCGAATGCGTCAAAGATGTTCCACGTGGAACATCATTTGCCGATGCAGAAACGCCCGAACAGCGCGTCGAGCATTTCACCGGTCGCATCGAGACCGAGGACACCGGCGAGGATAGCGCGCGCCTGACGGAGATGTTCGGCGACGATAAGCGCGTCTGAACTGCGGTAGCGCAGCGCGTCCGCGGCCATTCCGCACTGCCGCCGCTGGTGCTGCTTGAGCGAGATCCCATCGCTGCGCGGAAGCATGGTCATCGCCCGCTGGTGCACCTCCGCCCAAAGCCGATCGAGCGAACCGCGATCGGTTTGCGCAATCGCGAGCACGCGCCCTGCGGGGATATCCGCCCGCCCCGGCAGGTCCGCGCGCGCATGGATCCAGATGGCATCGGTCCGCGGTGGTGGCGTGTCGGCGAGCCACAGCACGATGTCCGCAGCGGCCAGCGCACCCTCGGCCCGGGTGACGCCGATCGCCTCGATCGGGTCGAGCGTATCGATCAGACCAGCGGTATCGGTCAACACATAGGCGACGCCGTTGCGGATCACCGGCACCTCGATCCGGTCGCGCGTCGTGCCCGAGATCGGCGAGACGATCGCTGCGTCGCGCTCGCCGAGAAGGTTGAGCAGCGTCGACTTGCCGCTGTTGGGCGGACCGCCGATGACGACGCGCAGGCCGCCTTTGAGCCGCTCGACCGGGGGCGCGTCGACCACCGCCTCGATTGCCGCCGCGAGCGCCTCGATGTCCGCGATGATCGCGTCGAACGCCGCGGTATCGCTCGCCACGTCGTCCTCGTCGGCGAAGTCCAGCATCGCCTCGATCCGCGCAGACAGCATCGCGACGGAGTCCATCCAACTGCGGACGGCCTGGCTGACGCGGCCCTCGGCTGCAGTCATTGCCGCGACACGCTGCCCCTCGGTCTCGGCTTCGAGGAGATCGGCGAGCCCTTCCGCCTCGGTCAGGTCGATGCGGCCGTTGGTCAGCGCACGGCGAGTGAACTCACCGGGCTCGGCAGGTCGTAGCCGCGGCATCGCGGACAATGCGCGCTCCACGGCCGCGATCACCGCGCGACCGCCGTGACAGTGAAGTTCGACGAGATCTTCGCCGGTCGCGGTCCTGGGACCCGGGAAGACGATCACCAGCGCACGGTCGAGCAGTGCACCATCGGCATCGCGCAGCCCGCGGAGGCTCGCATGACGAGCGGCAGGCAATGGCCCCGCCAGAGCTTCGGCAGCCGCGAACGCCTGTGGGCCACTCACCCGGACAACGGCGATCGCCGCGGGAGGACGCCCGCTCGATACCGCGAAGATCGTTTTCACGTGGAACTCAGCCGCCCGTCTTCGTCGCAGTGTCGAACATGCGCTTCCACATCGCCATGCCCGCCTCGCCCATCGGCTGCCAACCGCGCATCATCGATTCGAGCATCTCGGGCTTCATCTGGCCGTCCGGAATCGCGTCCATCATCATCGCGACATAGCGATCGTGGATCGGCGTCAGATCGGGCAGTCCGACCGCGCGGCGCGCCTCTTCGGGGGTGCATTCGATCTCGATATTCATCTTCATGTACCGCGTCCTAGATGGCGCTTGAGCCGCCCATCCGCGCGCTGCATAGCGTGGCCATGTATGCGCGCGATGCAGCCTCGATCGCAACGCCTATCGGACTGGTCCGCGTGACCGGTACCGCGGACCGGATCGACGCGATCAAGATTCTCGCGACCGGCAATGCGGTGGCGAGCGATGCGCCGGCGATCCGGGAAGCGCTTCGACAGATCGAAGCGTATTTCGCCGGGCGACTGACGGCGTTCGATCTTCCGCTCGCCCCCTCGCCTACCGAACGCGGCGCGGTCCTGCGGCAAGGGATCGTCGACATCGCGTACGGCGAGACCGCGAGTTACGGCGCGCTCGCGAAAGAGATCGGGTCCAGCCCGCGCGCGATCGGCCAGGCATGTGCGCGCAATCCGTTTCCGATCGTCGTCCCCTGTCACCGGATCCTTGGAGCCGGCGGGGCGCTTGGTGCGTATTCCGCGGGCAACGGCCCGATCACCAAATCCAGGCTGCTCGATCACGAGCGGCCGCAAGGAGGATTGCTATGACGAACACGACCACCATCGCGACGCTCGATGGCGCCGGCGATTTCCACGCCTATCGCGCCGCCCCCGCCGGCACGCCGAAAGCCGCGATCGTCGTGATCCAGGAGATCTTCGGCGTGAATGCCGGCATTCGTCGCAAGTGCGATACGCTCGCCGAGGCGGGCTATCTGGCGATCGCGCCCGACCTGTTCTGGCGGTTGGAGCGCGGTATCGAGCTCGATCCGGACGTCAAGCCGGAGTTCGATCGCGCGCTCGAGCTGATGGGCCAGTTCGACCAGGACAAGGGCGTGGCAGATATCGAGGCCACGATCCGCGCGGCGCGGGCCGAGCTCGGCGATAGCAGCAAGGTCGGCGTGGTCGGCTACTGCCTCGGCGGGCGCCTCGCGTTCATGACCGCGGCACGGACCGACGTGGATGCGAGCGTCGGCTATTACGGCGTAGGCATCGACGGCCTGCTGGGCGAGAAGCACGCGATCGCACACCCGGTGCTGTTGCACGTGCCGGAGGAGGATCACTTCGTCGGCAAGGCTGCGCAGGCGGCGATGCATGCCGGGCTCGACGATCACCCGAAGGTGACGATCTACGATTATGCGGGCGAGGATCACGGCTTCGCGACCGAGTTCGGGGAGCGTCGGTCCGACGCAGCGGCGAAGCTGGCGGATGAGCGGACGGCCAAGTTCTTCGCGGAGAATCTGGGCTGATCCCCTCTCCCGTCACCCCGGACTTTTTCCGGGGTCCACGGTCCCGCGAACTCACGGCTATCGAGTTTGCGGAACGGTGGATGCCGGAACGAGTCCGGCATGACGGGGCATAGACGAAGAAAAAAAAAGCCTCGCCGGACGATCCCGGCGAGGCCTTTTCTTACCCCATCCGCAACGCGATCAGCGCAGCAGCGAGATGATCCCGAGCGTCTCGCCGGTGCCGACCCAGCCCTCGTAGATCATCTTCACCGCGACCACGAGGATCACCGCGAGACCGATATACGCGATCCAGCGATACTTGTTGATGATGCGCGCGATATAGTTCGCGGCGAGGCCCATCATCGCGACCGACAGCAGCAAGCCGATGACGAGGATACCGGGATGCTCGCGGGCCGCGCCGGCGACCGCTAGGACGTTGTCCAGGCTCATCGACACGTCGGCAACGGCAACCGCCCAGGCCGCGCTCGCGAAACCCTTCGAGGATCGGAGACCCGAGCGCTCGTCACCCTCGATTTCCTCGGAGCCTGCGTTCTGCGCACCTTCGCGGATTTCGCGCCAGAACTTCCAGCAGACCCACAACAGCAGCAGGCCGCCGGCAAAGATCAGCCCGACGATACCCATCAGCCACGTCACGATCAGCGCGAAGAAGATGCGCAGCACGAGCGCCGCGCCGATGCCGATCAGGATGACCTTCTTGCGCTGGTCGGCGGGGAGTCCGGCGGCAAGCGCGCCAACGACGATCGCATTGTCGCCCGCGAGGACGAGGTCGATCATCAGGACCGATCCGAACGCGGCCAGGGCCTTCGGATCGCCGAGATTCGAGAAATCGGCGACGACGTGATGCCAGATGTCGAGCGGCGAGCCGGGGCCCGCGACTCCCGATGCGGCGGCGGCCAGCATGGCGATGATACTCAAGGTTTCGGCTCCCGGTGACGTGGGTCACCAGCGACGAGCGGTGGTGACGGTTATGGAGGTTTAATAGCAAAGCGGCACGCGAAAGCCATGCTCTCGCGTGCCGCTTTGGGCGTTCTTGGCGGACATGGGCAAAGCCCATGTCGTCGGTCGGAGCTTACGCCCCGCCGGCCGAACCGAGTGCGGCCGGCGCCAGCTTGGCGCCGGCCGCACTCGGTTATTGATTCATGCTGTCGAAGAAATTCTCGTTGGTCTTCGAATCCTTCATCTTGTCGAGCAGGAACTCCATCGCGTCGATCGTGCCCATCTGCATCAGGATGCGGCGCAGGACCCACATCTTGCTGAGCTTGGCCTTGTCGACCAGCAGCTCTTCCTTGCGCGTGCCCGACTTGCCGACGTCGAGCGCCGGGAAGATGCGCTTGTCCGCGACCTTGCGATCGAGCACGATTTCCGAGTTGCCGGTGCCCTTGAACTCCTCGAAGATCACCTCGTCCATGCGGCTGCCGGTGTCGATCAGCGCGGTGGCGATGATCGAGAGCGAACCGCCCTCCTCGATATTCCGCGCGGCACCGAAGAAGCGCTTCGGACGCTGCAGCGCGTTCGCGTCGACACCGCCGGTCAGGACCTTGCCCGACGACGGCACGACGGTGTTGTAGGCACGACCCAGACGCGTGATCGAGTCGAGCAGGATCACCACGTCCTTCTTGTGCTCGACCAGGCGCTTGGCCTTTTCGATCACCATTTCAGCGACTTGCACGTGGCGCTGCGCGGGTTCGTCGAAGGTCGAGCTGACCACCTCGCCCTTCACACTGCGCTGCATGTCGGTGACTTCCTCGGGGCGCTCGTCGATCAGCAGGACGATCAGGAACACCTCGGGGTGGTTGTCGGTGATCGCCTTGGCCATGTTCTGCAACATGACCGTCTTGCCGACGCGCGGCGGTGCGACGATCAGCGTGCGCTGGCCCTTGCCCTGCGGCGAAACGATGTCGATCACGCGCGCCGACTTGTCCTTGACGGTCGGGTCGGCGGGATCGAGCGTCAGCTTGCTCTCGGGGTAGAGCGGCGTGAGGTTGTCGAAATTGACGCGGTGGCGGACGACGTCGGGGTCGTCGAAATTGACCGCGGTGAGCTTCACCAGCGAGAAATAGCGTTCGCCATCCTTCGGCCCGCGGATCTCGCCCTCGACCGTGTCACCGGTGCGCAGGCCGAACTTCCGGACCTGGTTCGGCGAGATGTAGATGTCATCGGGACCGGCGAGATAGTTCGATTCCGGCGAGCGCAGGAATCCGAAGCCGTCGGGCAGCACTTCGATCGTGCCGAGCCCCATGATCTGGTCGCCATTGTCCGCCTGCACCTTCAGGATCGCGAACAGCAGGTCCTGCTTGCGCAGCGTCGAGGCGCTCTCGACCCCCAGTTCCTCGGCCAGCTGGACCAGCTCGGCGGGTTTCTTCTTCTTCAGGTCTTTGAGATGCATGGGGATTTCCGGATAGCAATCAACGGGAGAACGCTCGGTCGGCGGTGCGCTTGGGAAGCGAAACTGGGCGATACGAGACTGGCAGGAACCCACGACCGGGCAGGACGCCAGGAGGCCGTGTTGAGAGAAGGGGTTAGAATTGGGGGGCGAGTTAGTCAAGCGGAGACGGGTGCCCCTTCGATCCTCCCCCGCCAGGGGGAGGTGGCACCGTAGGTGACGGAGGGGGAGGACACGGAGCAGAGGTTTTCCTTTCCTCCCCCTCCGTCTGGCAAGCGCCAGCCACCTCCCCCTGGCGGGGGAGGATCAGGAGTCAGAACGGCTTCACGATGGCGAGCACGACGATCAGCGTCACCGCCAGCGCGGGCACCTCGTTGAGCATCCGCAACTGCTTGCCGGTCAGCGTCGGCTTGCCCGCGGCGAGTTTCTTCGCATAGCCGACCGCCCAGCCGTGATACCCGGTCAGCAGGAACACCAGCAGTAGCTTGAGGTGCAGCCACCCCAGCCCCGGTGCGCCGTCGGCGAGCCCCAGGTTGAGCGCCAGCGCGATCCCCAGCACCCAGACGACGATCATCGCCGGGGTCAGGATGATGTGGCGGATCTTGCTCTCGCGCTCGACCCAGTTCGCCGCTTCGCTGGTGTTGCCGGTCGCCAACGCCTCCTGATGATACACCAGATACCGTGGCAGCATGAACAGCCCCGCCATCCAGAAGATCACGAAGATCAGATGCGCCGCCTTTACCCAATCGTACGCAGCGCCGAGAAAACCGCTCATGTCGTGCTCCTTACGCGGGCGATCAGCTGCTCGACATGCGCGATCGGCGTGTCGGGCAAGATGCCGTGGCCAAGATTGAAGACGTGCGGACGCTCGACGAACGCCGCCAGGATCCGGTCGATCGCCGCATCGAGATCCGCGCCGCCTGCGATCAGCGCGAGCGGATCGAGATTGCCCTGGACCGGCATGTCCGCGGGCAAAGATGCATGCGCCCAGACCGGATCGACCGTCTCGTCCAACCCGATCGCATCGACGCCAGTTTCGCGTGCATAGGCGGGAAGCTTGCCCCCCGCCCCCTTCGGAAAGCCGATGATCGGCACGCCGGGGCAGCGCGCGTGGAGCCGTTCGACGATCGACGCGGTTGGCGCGATCACCCAGCGCTCGAATTGCGCCGGCGAGAGCGAGCCCGACCAACTATCGAAAAGCTGCACCACGTCGACGCCCGCCTCGACCTGCCGCGCGAGATACTCGACGGTGTTGTCCGCGATCGCATCGATGATCGCGCCGAACGCCTCCGGGTCGCGATACGCAAAGCGCCGCGTTTCGGACTGATCCTTGCTCCCCTTCCCCGCCACCATATAGGTCGCGACCGTCCAGGGAGACCCCGCAAAGCCCAGGAACGTCGTCTCCGGAGGCAATGCCGCCGCGACCTTCGCAACGGTGCCGTAGACCGGCTCCAGCCGTCCCATAACCGGCTGCAACCGATCGAGCGCATGGTCGACCAGCGCCGGCTCGAGCCGAGGCCCCTCGCCGACCCCGAAGCTCAGATCCTGGCCGAGCGCCCACGGGATCATCAGGATGTCCGAAAACAGGATCGATCCGTCGAACCCGAACCGCCGGATCGGCTGGAGCGTGACTTCGGCCGCCGCATCGGGATCGGTGGCGAGCGCAAGGAACCCGCCCTTCTCGGCCCGCAATTCGCGGTATTCGGGGAGATACCGCCCCGCCTGCCGCATGAGCCACAGCGGCGGGACCGCCTGGCGCTCACCGCGAAGGGTCGCCAGCAGCGGTTTGAAGGACGACGAACGGGAGGTCGGATCGGTCAGCGGAGCACCCTTCTTCTACTATAAGAAGATTCTAGAAATAGGTTGTTGCAGTGGTTGGGCGGTTGAACCCGGGACTTATGCGGTGATCCCCGAATTGCCAACAGCTTGACCCTGTCGCACCGCCACAAACGCGCTGATTCGATTCAAGGCTCCCCGTTACCCACAGGCTGTGGATAAAATCCGCCCCTGTGCGCGAGCGTGTGGATAGAATCGCTGTTATCCACGGCACACCCGTCGCTTGGCGAGGGGGACGAGTTACGCTAGCCGTTCTCCCCATGTTATCCACAGATCCACGCTCAGGGGCCCGCTTCCTGGGGACAAAACGCCGATGATGCGGCTCCACCTTCATCTGTTGTCGGATTCGACCGGCGAGACGCTCGAGAACATCGCGAAGGCGGCGCTGGCGCAATATGACGATGTCGAGACGGTCCGCCATTTCTGGCCGATGGTGCGGACCGAGGCGCATCTCGAACGCATCCTCCAGGAGATCGCGCAGAACCCCGGGCTGGTGATCTTCACGCTGGTGAACCCCGCGACGCGGCGAATTCTGGAGCAGCGGTGCCTCGCGCTCGGGTTGCCCGCGGTGGCGCCGCTCGATCCGGTCAACGATGCGTTGTCGGGGTTGCTGGGACAGCAGGCCAAGGCGCGTCCGGGGCGCCAGCACGTGCTGGATGCCGCGTATTTCGCGCGCGTCGATGCGATCCAGTGGACGATCGCGCATGATGACGGGATCGCGTGGGAGGAATGGGAGGAGGCCGATATCGTCCTCGCGGGCGTGTCGCGCTCGTCCAAGACGCCGACCTCGATCTATCTCGCCAACCGCGGGTACAAGACGGCGAACATCCCGATTGTCGTCGAAAGCCCGCCGCCGAAGATCCTCTACGGTCTGAAGAACCCGCTGATCGTTGGCCTCACGACCAGTGCGGATCGGCTGATTCAGGTCCGCCGCAACCGGTTGCTGTCGCTCAACCAGCAGCCGGATACGTCGTATGTCGAGGAAGAGGCGGTGATGCGCGAACTCGCCTTTGCGCGGCGGATGTTCGCCGACAATGGCTGGCCGGTGATCGACGTGACGCGGCGCTCGATCGAGGAAACGGCGGCGGCGATCATCGCGCTGTGCAACCAGCGGAGGAGCGATGACGTCGCGAAGGTCGAGGCATGAGCCTTATCCTAGCCTCGCAGAGCGCGTCGCGTCGGGCGATGCTGACCGCCGCTGGCGTGCCGTTCAAGGCGACGTTTGCGGGGGTCGACGAGGATGCGGCGAAGGCGGCGTTGCGCGACCTGTCGCCGCGCGATCTGGCCGATGCGCTGGCGGAGTTGAAGGGGTTGAAGGTCTCCGCGCGGATGCCGGGGTATCTCGTCCTCGGCAGCGACTCGCTCGTTGCGCTGGAGGATGGAACGATCCTCGACAAGCCGGTCGACCGCGCCGACGCCGCGGCGCATCTTCGGCTGATGTCCGGCAAGCGGCACGATCTGTGGAGCGCTGCGGTGATCGCCGAGAACGGCAAGGCGATCTGGCGCCACGTCGAGCGCGCGAAAATGCATGTCCGCCCGCTGTCGGAGGCATTCATCGAGACGTATCTCGATGCGGAATGGCCTGCGATCTCGGGCTGTGTCGGGTGCTACCGGATTGAAGGCCCCGGCGCGCAGTTGTTTGCGAAGATCGAGGGGAGTCAATTCACGGTACTCGGCATGCCGTTGCTGAACGTGCTCGATTTCCTCCGCGTGCGTGGCGAACTGCCGGCCTAGTCTCGAACGGGACGGCACACTGTAATCCTCCCCCGCCAGGGGGAGGTGGCTGGCTCTTGCCAGACGGAGGGGGAGGTAAGCGACACATCTGTTCCGTATCCTCCCCCTCCGTCACCTTCGGTGCCACCTCCCCCTGGCGGGGGAGGATTGTTCGGGCGGCCGTCGTGCATGGCAATGCACGAAGAATGGACTAAATCCCGTTCACCCGCGAAGGCGGGTGCCCAGACTGGATCCCCGCCTTCGCGGGGACACATGGAGCTTCGAATGACCGTCTCGACCCGCCCCTATGCAGAAGTGATCGGCGATCCGATCGCCCAGTCCAAGTCCCCGCTGATCCACGGCTTCTGGCTCGACGCACTCGGGATCGATGCGGAATATCGCCACAAGCACGTCACCGCGGACGCGCTCCCCGCCTATTTCGCCGAGCGGAAGGCCGACCCCGCCTGGCGTGGGTGCAACATCACGATGCCGCACAAGTTGGCCGCGCTCGACCACGTCTCGGACCCCGGCAACGTCCGCGGGACGATCGGCGCGATCAACACCGTGTTCCGCAATCAGGCGGGCGACTGCATCGGCACCAACACCGACGCCGCCGGTTTCTGGGCACCGATCGACGATCTCGATATCGCCGGCCAGCCCGTCACGGTGATCGGCGCCGGCGGCGCTGCCCGCGCGATCCTGTTCGCACTGTCGCGGATGGGCGTCGGCCCGGTGACCATCCTCAACCGCAATCCGCTGAAAGGCGCGGCGCTGCTGTCGGCGTTCGGGCTCAAGGGACAAGCGCTACCGATCGGCCCCGCCGCCCCGCCCTCGCGCCTGCTCGTCAATGCGAGTGTGCTCGGGATGGCGGGTCAACCGCCACTCGATATCGACCTCGGCGCGCTCGATCCGGACTCGCTGGTCTACGACATCGTCTACTCCCCGCTCGAAACGGGTCTGCTGAAAGCGGCGCGTGCACGGGATCTGGAAACCGTCGATGGGCTCGAAATGCTGATCGGCCAGGCGGCCGTCGCATTCGAGATATTGTTCCACGTGGAACCACCGCGCGATCGCGACGAGGACCTCCGGGCATTGCTGGTCAAATGATCATCGGGCTGACCGGCTCGATCGGCATGGGCAAGTCGACCGTCGCTGCGATGTTCGCGGACGAAGGCGTGCCCGTATTCGACGCCGACGCGACCGTTCACCGGTTGCAGGGTCTCGGCGGTCGGCTGGTCCCCACGATCGAAACCGCCTTCCCCGGCACGACCTCAAACGGCGCAGTCGACCGAGCAAAACTCGGCGCAGCCGTGTTCGGCGACGACGCCGCAATCAAGCGACTCGAGGCGATCGTCCACCCGGCGGTCGGCGAAGAACGCGCCGCCTTCCTCGCCGAGCACGCCGGCAAACACGTCGTGTTCGACGTCCCCCTGCTGTTCGAGACCGGCGGCGACCAGAGGGTCGACTCGATCGTCGTCGTCTCCGCGGCCCCTGACGTGCAGCGCGCGCGCGTGCTCGCCCGCCCCGGCATGACCGCCGACAAGTTCGCCGCGATCCTCGCGCGCCAGACCCCCGACGCCGAAAAACGTGCCCGCGCGCACCATGTCATCCGCACCGATACGAGCATCGACGAGACGCGCGCGCAAGTCCGGGCAGTGCTTGCATCCTTGGAAATCTGAGCCGATACCATCGGGATGCGTGAGATCGTCTTCGATACCGAAACCACCGGCCTCAGTTTTTCCGGGGGCGACCGCATGGTCGAAATCGGCTGTGTCGAGATGGTCAACCGGGTCGAAACCGGCCGCACATTCCACGCGTATTATCACCCCGAACGCGACATGCCGGTCGAGGCGTTCAACGTCCACGGGCTGAGCGCACAGTTCCTGTCGGACAAGCCGAGGTTCGCCGATGCGGTCGAGTATCTGCTAGAGTTCGTCGGCGATGCACCGATGGTCGCGCACAATGCCGGCTTCGACTTCTCGTTCCTCAACGGCGAGCTGACCAAGTGCGGTCGCCAGATCATCCACATGAAACGGATGATCGACACGCTGCAGATCGCACGCAGCCGTCATCCCGGTGCCAAGCATTCGCTCGACGCGCTGTGTTCGCGGTTCGGCATCGATCGCAGCCACCGTGTGCTGCACGGCGCGCTGCTCGACGCGCAGTTGCTGGCGCAGGTCTATGTCGAGCTGATGGGTGGGCGCCAGATCGGCCTCGGGTTGCTCAGCGACACCGGCCCCGGCGCGTCGACTCCGATCGTCGCACAGGCGCCTCGGGTCGTTCGCCCGCCACGCATTTTCGCAGTGAGCGAGGGAGACCTTGCGGCGCATGCGGCGTTTATGAAGGGGATCAAGGATCCGATTTGGGGGGCCGTGGCGTCCGGATGACGCTGGCAGGGTGGAGCCAACAGGACCACCCGAACTACGTAACGCCGACAAGGAGACGATAATGGATATCCGGATTTCTGGTCACCAGGTTGACACTGGCGAAGCACTGAACAGCCATGTGGAAGACCGACTCCAGGGTATCGCCGACAAGTATTTCTCGCGCGCCATCTCGGCCGAGGTCACGTTCGGCAAGGGACCGCACGATGCCGGCTTCAAGTGCGATATCGTCGCGCACGTGATGAAGGGCTTGGTGCTCAAGGGGCATTCCGACGCCTATGATGCGCGCGCCGCCTTCGATGGCGCCGCCGCCAAGATCGAAACCCAGCTTCGCCGCTACATGCGCCGCCTGAAGGACCGCCATGCCGGCGAAGCGGTCGCGATGGCCGAGAGCAACGGCTATGACAATGCCGGCTACACGCTGTTCCAGGAGAGCGTCGAGGAGGACGATGTCGCGGACGCACCGCTGATCATCGCCGAAACGCGCGTCGACATTCCCGAGGCCAGCGTATCCGACGCGGTGATGATGCTCGATCTGCGCAACACCGCAGCCTTGCTGTTCAAGAATGCGGGTACCGGTGCGCATAACATGGTCTATAAGCGCGGCGACGGCACGATCGGTTGGGTCGAGCCACAGCGGGCCGCGTCGACTGGCGCGGCGTCCCCTCCCCAGTAAAAGAAGGGTCCATAAGGGCGCAGGTCTCAAGGCCGCGCCTTTACGCCCCCGCGCAACCCGTTAAGGCGGACGCGCGCGGGGGCGCTTGAGACACATGAAGACCATGGCCGATTTCAGCGATATGCTGCGTCCCGACGCAGTGCAGACGGGCGTGATCGCCACCAACAAGAAGGCGGTGTTTCAGCATATCGCGACGATTGCGGCCGAGATAGTCGATACGGATGCGAAGACGATCGCCGAGCGACTGGGCGCGCGCGAGAAGCTCGGCTCGACCGGGTTCGGCGGTGGCGTCGCGATCCCGCATGCCAAGCTGGACGGTCTTGCGCAGGTCACCGGCGTGTTCGTGCGGTTGGCGCAGGCGGTCGATTTCCAGGCGGTCGACGATCTGCCCGTCGATCTCGTGTTCATGCTGTTGTCGCCGACCGATGCGGGGGCGGTGCATCTGAAGGCGCTCGCGCGCGTCTCGCGGCGGCTGCGCGATAAGGCGTTTCTGGAGAAACTGCGCGGCGCCGGTTCGCCCGATGCGCTCTACGCACTGTTCACCGCCGACGAGGTGCGCGATGCCGCATGACCCCTACCCCGCCCCCGTCATCCTGACGAAAGTCAGGATCCAGGGTAACCGACTGCTGCCCTTCGTGGCTCGGGGTCCTGACTTTCGTCAGGATGACGGAAGTTCGCTGGTCGGGCGGTGTCTGCATGTCTGACGCCCCTAACATGGCCGGCGCGGAGGCGCATTTTCGCGCGCTGGAATCGCTCTACGCGCAGGCGCCGATCAATCGGTTCTTCGAATCGTCGCTGGAAATTCCGGAGGCGGGCGTCGCGCGGATCCATTTCACGATCGACGAGCGGCATTATCACGCCGGCGGCGCCGCGCACGGCACGAGCTATTTCAAGATGCTCGACGATGCCGCGTTCTACGCGTCGAACAGCCTCGTCACCGATCGCTTCCTGCTGACCACCGCGTTCAACCTGCTGCTCACGCGTCCGCTGAAAGTCGGGCCGGTGATCGCAGAGGGGCGCTGGATCAGCGGCAAAAGGCGCGTGTTCGTCGCGGATGCACGTCTGATCGATGCGGACGGCGAAGAAGCCGCGCGGGGCACGGGCACCTTCATGCGCTCGCGGATCGCGCTCGCCGGGCTGCCCGGATACCGCGCGCCGGCATGAGCGGTCGTCTCCCCAGCGGCGTGCTCGTCAGCGCGCTCCTCCGCCGGGTCAACGACGCTGGCGGCTTCGGCGCAGTGATGGCGAAAGGCGATGCACAGGGCGGTGCGATCCTGGTCATCGCGATCGACAAAGGGGCCCCTCCCCGACTGCTGGAGCGCGGGGTCGGGCCTGACGGACGAACCGCGCTGATCGACTCGACCCCTGCCGAAGACCTCGACGGCTATTGGCAGCGCAGGCGCGCGCGCGACCCCGATTTGTGGGTCGTCGAGGTGGACATCGCAGCGGCGGAACGGTTCGCCGCTGAAACGATCCTCGACGATTGACTCGAAAGCCCCCCCAATAGAGGGGGATTGCAACATTGATTGGCGTTGTGCTGGAACGGGTGCGATCCGGATCAGTTACGCAGTCGGGGGGATGCCTGGACGGTCGGCTCGTACGATCGACTCCACGGTCTCACCGCATCTGAATAAGCTTGAATGACCATTCTTCAGCGGGCCGCGACGATCGCAGCCATGACATTCTCTCTCGCCGGCCTGCTCGGCAACAGCGCACCCGGCCATGCGACCGGGATCGATCGTACCACGGTCAACCTGACCGCTCTCGCAAATCTAAACGCCCTCTCCCCGCAGAATGTTCCGCAGGTCGCTCCCGCCGCAACGCCCGTTGCCGCCGTTGAGAAGACCGCAATCGAGAAGACTGCCGCCGAGCAGATCGCTCCTGCCGAGGAAGAAGAATTCGACACGCTCGCCCAGGCCGTTGCCGCGCAGGATAGCGCCGCCGCCGACGACGCGCTCCAGTGCCTTGCCGGCGCTATCTATTTCGAGTCCAAGGGCGAGCCGCTGACCGGCCAGCTCGCGGTTGCCGAAGTCATCATCAATCGCGCCAAGTCGGGTCGTTTCCCCGCCGATGTCTGCGCCGTCGTCAAGCAGCGCGGCCAGTTCAGCTTCGTCCGCGGTGGCCAGATCCCGACCATCACCAAGGGTGCCTCGTATCGCACCGCGGTCGCCGTCGCCAAGGTCGCCCTTGCGAGCGCCTGGAACAGCCCGGCCGACAAGGCACTCTACTTCAACACCCCCGATCGCCGCCCTTCGGTTCGCGCGGTCAAGGTCGCCTCGATCGGCAACCACGTCTTCTATCGTTGATACGACCCCGGCCCCGTTCGTGCTGAGCGAAGTCGAAGCACCTTTACCCGGGGCACACCCTTCGACTTCGCTCAGGGCGAACGGGTAAGGGGCGGGCCAACACCGACCTGAAACACAACCACAATCCGTGAATGAGCTTGCCTCGTTCGCGGATTGTTCTATTTCCGGGGTATGCTCGACATGCCGCCGGACTCCTGCATCGACAAACCCGGATCACCCCAGGATTCGATCCTGTGCGCCGCCGACGTGGCGCGCGGGGTCATCCGGATGTTGCTGCGCCACGATCTCACCGCGATGACCGAAGTGCCGCTCGACGGTGGCCGCCGGGCCGACCTGATGGCGGTGGATGCGCGCGGCCAGATCGTCATCGTCGAGATCAAGGTGTCGCGCGCCGACCTGCTCGGCGACGGGAAGTGGCCGGATTATCTCGGGCATTGCGACCGGTATTTCTGGGCGGTCCCCGCGGGGTTCGACGTCGGGCCGTTGCACGGGCCTGCGTTCCTGCCCGAGCGGACCGGGATCATCGTCGCGGATCGCTACGACGCGGCGATCGTGCGGGAGGCGCATACCATTCCCCTGCCAGCACACGCCCGCAAACGCTGCACGCTGGCGTTCGCCAGACGGGCCGCGCGCCGGTTGATCGCGCAGATGGACCCGGATGCCGACGGGTTGGCGTTCTGAAGACGAGATTATCCTCCCCCGCCAGGGGGAGGTGGCTGGCCCTTGCCAGACGGAGGGGGAGGAAAGGTACAACCGCCGTTCCGTGTCCTCCCCCTCCGTCGCCTTTGGCGCCACCTCCCCCTGGCGGGGGAGGATTTAGAAGACGATCAGAATTTCGGCCCCGATACCGCTTTCCGTACCTTTTTCGGCGCATCCGCCAGCAGCTTCGACACCACCGGGTTACGCCCATCCTGCTTGGCATAGTCGCGCGCCGACATGCCGGCGATGATATCCGCCTGGTCGGGATCGGCATTTTCGTTCAGCAGCACGCGGATCATCCCCACGTCGCGGCGCTGCACCGCGCGGATCAGCGGCGTTTCACCGGCCGAGTTGCCCAGGTTCGGGTTCGCCCCCGCCGCGGTCAGGATCGGGATCATGCCCGTCTGACCCAGCGTCACCGCGAGCAGCAGCGGTGTGTTGCCCTTGCCGTCGCGCAGATTGGCGTCCGCGCCCTTTTGCAGCAGGAAGCGCAGATAGACCTCGTCGCCGCGCTTGATGACGATGTGGAGCGCGCCCTCCCCGTTCGTCACGTCGCGCGTGTTGATGATGTTGCTGCCCGGGCGGCCGAGCATTTCCAGCACCTCGTTGTTCTTGGCATCGCGCACCGCGGACAGGAATTTGTACCCCTCCGACTGGCCCTGCGCGACGGCGGGCGCCGCCATACCGAGCGCGGGCGTGAGAAGGGCAATGGCGAGCATCAGGCGAATACGCATCGAGAGACTTCCTTGGTTCGTCCTGGATATTGGCGACGCTTGCGCCGCAGTAGCGAACAGATCAAGGCTGGCGGCATCATGACCCTTCGTTTCATCCTTTGTACGCTCGCCCTGCCCGCCTTGGCGCTGGCGGCCTGCAACTCGTCCCAGCCCCCTGCCAAGCCGCCGCTCGAAGGCGCCCGGATCGGCGGTCCCTTCGCGTTGACCGACCAGAACGGACAGGCCGTCACCGAGCGCAGTTTCGCGGGCAAATACCGGATCATGTATTTCGGCTACACCTTCTGCCCCGATGTGTGTCCGACGGATGTCCAGGCGATCGGTGCCGCGGTGAAAAAGCTCGAGGCGAGCGACCCCGCGATCGCCGGGAAGATCGTACCGGTGTTCGTGACCGTCGATCCGGCGCGCGATACGCCCGCGGTGCTCAAGCAGTTCGTCTCCGCCTTCCACCCGCGGATGGTCGGCCTGACCGGCAGTCCGCAAGCGATCGACCGGATCAAGACCGAGTATGCGGTGTATTCGAGCAAGGGCGACGCCTCCCCCGGCGGCGGCTACCTCGTAAACCATAGCCGCCAAGCCTATCTGATGGACCCGGACGGCAAGCCGATCGCTTTGCTGCCGCAGGAACAAGGGCCCGACGCGGTGGCGACAGAGATCAAGCGCTGGGTATCGTGAGCGCGCGCTTCTGGGAAGATACGCCGATCGAGCAACTCGACCGCGGCCAATGGGAGGCCTTGTGCGACGGTTGCGGCAAATGCTGCATCCATAAGCTGGAGGACGAGGAGACCGGCGAACTCGTCGCGACCAATGTGTCATGCCGCCTGCTCGACCGGCGCAGCGGGCAATGCTCGGATTACCGCCACCGCCACGCCTATGTGCCCGAATGCGTGCGGCTGACGACCGGCAACGTCCACGGCATCGACTGGCTACCCTCGACCTGTGCCTACCGCCTGCGTGCGGCCGGCGAGCAGCTCCCCGAGTGGCATTACCTCGTCTGCGGCGACCGCGAGGCCGTCCACCGCGCCAAGCAATCGGTGCGCGGCTGGACGGTCAGCGAGGACGAGGCGGGCGAGCTGGAATATCACGTGATCGACCGCGAATTGTGAGCCGGTGATTGCCCCATGATAGAAGGCCTGGAGATCGTCCGACACCCTCGCGCCCGTCGTGCGCGACTGTCGATCGATCCGGCGAGCGGCCGCGCGCGGCTCGTCCTCCCCAAGCGGGCGGCGCTGAAGCAGGCGCTGGCCTGGGCCGAGGACAAGGCCGACTGGATCGCCGAACAGCGCGCGTTGCTCCCCCAGCCCCGCCCGTTCGTGCCCGGTGCGGTCCTCACCGTCGCCGACGAACCGCTGACGATTGAATGGACCCCCGGCAGCCGCCGCGCCGTGATCCGCGAAGGTTCGGTCCTGTCGCTGTCGGGTCCGCCCGAAACGATCGCGCGTCGCGTCGAGGCCTGGCTGAAACGCACCGCCCTCGCCGTGCTCGAAACCGAAACCGCCGAATATGCCGCCAAGGCGAACGTCAGCGTCGCCCAGGTCGCGGTCGGTGATGCAAAAGGCCGCTGGGGCAGTTGCGCGTCGAGCGGCGTCATCCGCTACAGCTGGCGCCTGATCCTCGCGCCGAGCTGGGTCCGCCGCGCCACCGTCGCGCATGAAGTCGCGCACCGCGTTCACATGAACCACGCACCGGTCTTCCACGCGCTGGTCGAGCAGCTCTACGGCGAGGACCCTACGCCCGCGCGCGTCTGGTTACGCACGCATGGCGCCGAACTTCACTGGTTCGGGCGGTCGTCCTGATACCGGCGATCCTGATTGCGGTCGTCCTGGTAGCGGCCGTCCTGGTAGCGGCCGTCCTGGTAGCGGCCGTCCTGATACCGGCCTTCCTGATACCTATCGCGCGGCACGTCGCGGGTTAGCGGCTGGCGTCCGGCCGGTTGCTCTTGACGCGGCTGGTTGCGGCCGGTGACACGGTCGATCCAGTCCTGATTCATCTGCTGCGGCGGCGCCGGTGGCGCGGCCGGCGTCTCGGGCTGGTCCGCATCGGGCCGGGGGATCGCATCGCCGGTCTGCGCGTCGGTCGGTACCGGCGGCTCGCCCGGATCGATCGGATTGCCGTCCGCATCGACCGCCATCTGGCCATTGTCGGGCTGGCCGAAATAGCTCTCCTCGTCGGGTTCGAGCTGCCATTCGGGCAGGGTCACCTTCGTATCGAACTGCTCGATCGGACGGTTAGCGGTCGCGGGCTTCATGAACGCCGCCCAGGCACGCGCCGGTGCCTGGCCGCCATGCAGCCCGGCGATCGGCTTGGCGTCGTCACGCCCCATCCACACACCCGTCGTGATGCCGCTGGAGAAGCCCAGGAACCAGCCATCCTTCGACGAGCTGGTCGTTCCCGTCTTGCCCGCGACCGGACGGCCGATCTGCGCCGCGCGGCCGGTGCCGGTGTTGACTGCGGTCTGGAGCAGATCGGTCATCTCGGCGGCCACATAGGGCGCGACGAGCACATGGCTGCGGTCGACCTCATGCGTGTAGATCGTCTGGCCGTTCGCGGTGACGCGCGTGATCCCGTACGGCGTGACCGCGACGCCCTTGCTGGCGACCGACGCGAAGGCGCGCGTCATGTCGATCACGCGGACCTCGGACGTGCCCAGCACCATCGACGGATGCACATTGACCGGCGTCGTGATGCCGAACCGGCGCGCCATGTCGGCGACCGTGTTGAAGCCGACTTCCTGGCCCAGCTTGGCGGCAATGGTGTTGAGCGAATAGGCGAAGGCGGTGCGCAGCGAGACCGCGCCGGAATTGCGCCGGGAATCGTTGCGCGGGCTCCAGCCCTGGATCGTGACGGGTTCGTCGACGACCGAATCCTCCGGCTTGTGGCCCGCCTCCAGCGCGGCGAGGTAGACGAACAGCTTGAACGCCGAGCCCGGCTGGCGGACCGCCTGCGTCGCGCGGTTGTAGATCGACGAGACGTAATCCTTGCCGCCGACCATCGCACGCACTTCGCCGCCACGATCGAGCGCGACCAGGGCGCCCTGCGCGCCGGCCGGGGCATTGGCGCGGATCGCCGCATCGGCCTGCCGCTGCATGTTGAGATCGAGCGTCGTCCAGACTTCCAGGGGCTCGGTGGTCTCGTCGATCAGCGTGTCGAGCTGCGGCAGCGCCCAGTCGGTGAAATAGCGGACGCTGTTCTGCTTGGGCTCGGGCGCCAGCTTCAGGCCGGATACGTCCGCATCGGCAGCCTCGGACGCGGTGATCGCGCCGGTTTCCTGCATCGTCTCCAGCACGACGCCGGCGCGGCCCATCGCGGCCTCGGCATCGGCGGTCGGCGAGTAGTTGGACGGTGCCTTGACCAGGCCGGCGATCACCGCGGCCTCGGCGAGGCTCAGGTGATCCGCGCCGTGCCCGAAGAACTTCCGGCTCGCCGCATCGATTCCGTAGGCGCCGCCGCCATAATAGACCTTGTTCAGATAGAGTTCGAGGATCTGGTCCTTGCTGAACTTCCATTCGAGCGCGAACGCCAGGATGCCCTCGCGGAATTTGCGGCCGAACTTCTTCTGGTTGTTGAGAAAGACGGTCCGCGCCAGCTGCTGCGTGATCGTCGAGCCGCCTTGCGTCCAGTGGCCGCGATCGAACCGCACCTTCACGGAGCGCGCGATGCCGACCGGATCGACGCCGATATGCGAGCGGAAGCGGCGATCCTCGACCGACACGGTCGCGTCGCGCATCACCTTGGGGATCTGTCCGTAAGGCAGCCATTCGCCGAAGCTCGGCCCCATCGACACGATCACGGTGCCGTCGGCGGCATGGACGCGGATCATCTGGCCGTTGGGCGAGGATTTCAGGCTGTCGAAACTAGGGAGCTGCGACATGGCGACGTACACCGCGATCGCCAGCGCTCCGAGCGCGAGGACGCCGATTCCGACGCAAAGCTGCAGGAACACGACCAGCCGTCGCCGCCAGCGTGACGCCGGGGGAGTTGGGGACCGACGAGACGGGGAAGCAGAACGCGTACGAGCCATGTGGCCGCAGAATTACGCGCGATATCCCCGCCCTACAAGCAGCATCAAGCCGCAGCGTTCGCTTTGCGCGGTCGGAATTCGAGCGACAGCGAATTCATGCAATAGCGCTGGCCGGTCGGCGGCGGACCGTCCGGGAAGACATGGCCCATATGGCTGTCGCAGCGGGCGCACCGCGTCTCGATGCGGGTCATGCCGTGGCTGCGATCGGCGTGATCGGTGACGGCATCGGGACCGATCGGCCGGGTGAAGCTGGGCCAGCCCGACCCGGAATCATATTTGTCGGCGCTGTCGAACAGTTCGTTGCTGCACGCGGCACAGCGATAGATCCCGTCGGCCTTGTTGTCGTTGAGTGCGCCCGCGAATGCACGCTCGGTCCCCGCCTCGCGGAGTACGTGATATTGTTCGGGGGTCAGGCGCTTGCGCCATTCGACCTCAGAAAGATTAAGGTGGTCCATGGACATGCATCTCGCGTTGGCGGGGCGATTTTCAAGGATGCCCCATTCTGGTTGCGTTCGCGATGACCTGGATCAGTGCGGGGCGCATAAAGGGGAGCAACCACGCGGCGCGTTCGCTCTCCGCGATGTGGCGGACGATGCTGGCGATGCCGATCGGGCGGGCGAGGCGGCGGGCGAAATCCTCCTGCCAATGCGCTGCCGAAGCGGGACCGCCGCGGACATAGGCGTCGGCGGCCGCGACTCCGCTGGCCAGTGCGATGCCCATCCCTTCGCCCGCGAGCGAGGGGATGACGCCGGCCTGATCGCCGAGCCGGAATGTCGCGTCGACGCCCGCGCGTTGCCGCCAGCCATAGGGCACGTTGGCGATCGCATCGATCGGTGCGCGTCCGTCGATCAGGGCGACCCATTCGCCGAGCGCGGGCATCTCGCGACCCAGCGCCTCGAGTAACTGCGCCGGGGATCCAGCGGCCTGAAGCCTCGATCGATGCACCGCCATGCACAGGTTCGCGGTGCCGTCCTCCTGCAGCGCGAGGCCCGCATAGCCGCGGTCGAACAGATGCAGCTCGATCCCCCCGTCGAGCGCCGAGCGGAGCGCCGGGGAGGGGGCGATACGAACGCGCAGTCCCAGCGTCGGGTCGGCGCCGCGCGCGTCTTCCGGCCGTACCATCCCGCGAACGTCGTGCTTGCCGCTGGCGAGGAACAGCGCGTCGGGGGCGAACGTCGCACCGTCCGCGGTGCGGACCGTCATGCCGTCGATCTCGCGCACGGTGACGCCGCGCTCGACCGGCGTGCCGAGGCGTGCGGCTTCCGCCAGCATGACCGTGTCCAGCCGGTGGCGCGTGACCGACACCGCGGGGCGGGGGAGGGCGGCATCCGCGCGTCGCGTACCGGCGTAGATGCGGGCGCGCGTGACGCGCTCGGGGTTGAGCGTGTCGGGATCGATGCCGAGGTCGGCGAGCGTCTCCAGCGTCCGCCAACTGAGGAACCCGCCGCAGATCGCATCGCCGGTTTCACGCGATCGCTCGACGAGCAGATGCGGCAGACCGGCGCGCGCGAGGCCGATCGCGGTCGCGGCCCCGGCGAGCCCGCCGCCGACGATCAGCGCAGGCGTTCGACGCATAACCGGAACGGGAAGACGCGGCGGACCTTCGCCTGGGTGATACCGGCTTCGGCCAACAGCGGCGGCCATTCGCCGGGGCGATAGCTGCGCGCGATCGACAGCGTGCCGTCGTGGCGCACGATCGGGTGCCAGCGCGCCAGGGTTGCGAGCACGGGGAAGCCCCAATGCGCGAACCCGTGGCGGTGCAGGTCGTTGACGAACCACCCGGCGCTTGCGTGCGCCTCCATGAAGCGCAGGAACGCCACGAGCTGATCATGGCTCATGTGATGCGCGACGAGGCTGCTGACGATCACGTCCCAGGGCTCGTCGGCTAGGTCGGCATAATCGCCGGTGACATAGCGGATGTCGCCGCCATGCGCCCGCGCCGCCTGTTCGCTGCGCGGGTTGAGATCGACGCCGACCAGCTCCGCCTCGATGCCCTTTGCCTCGGCCCAGCGCGCGATGCGGCGCAGCATGTCGCCATCGCCAAAGCCCACGTCGAGCAGCCGGACGCGTGTCCGCCCTGCCGTCGCGCGCGCGAGGAAATCGAGCGTCGGGCGGCGTGCCATCGTGACCGTGTTGACGGTCGCCAGATCGCCGACCACGTCAGCATAGGTCGCCGCGTCGAGGTCGTCCGCGTCCATCAGCTCTTCGGCCTGGCTGCGAATGGCGAGGCTCATGGCGCGCTTCGGAACCCGAAGCCCTCCGCCGCCAGCCCCGGCCCGAACGCGAGCGCGACGCCGTGCGCGATCGGCGGCCCGGCGAGCAGGCGCTCGAACACGAACATCAACGTCGCCGACGACATGTTGCCGTTCTCCGCCAGCACGCGGCGCGATGCGTCCAGCGCCGCCGGTTTCAGCTGCATTGCATGCTCGACCGCGTCGAGAATCGATCGGCCGCCGGCATGCACCGCCCAGCCATCGATCGACTCCGGCGGCTGGCCATCGCTGACGATCGCGCGGAACTCGGTGTCCGCCAATGCCGTGGCGATCCGCGCTGGCACCTCGCCGGACAGGTGCATCGCAAAGCCCGCATCGGTGACGTCCCAGCGGATCAGCGCCTCTGTATCGGCGAGCGCCGCCGCGAACGGCGTTCCGAGTTCGAGCCCGGTCGCCTCCGCGGTGACCAGCGCGGCGGCGGCCCCATCACCGAACTGGAGCATCGCCAGCAACGGCTCGATCTCGTTGGCGGGCTGGAGATGCAGCGTCGAGAGTTCGACCGTCACGACGAGAACGCGCGCGCTGGGCTCGGATCGGACGATGTGGCGCGCGCTGCGCAGCGCGACGACCGCGGCGTAACACCCCATGAAGCCGATCAGGAGCCGCTCGACGCTGGACGACAGGCCGAGCCGCCGTGCGATGATTTGGTCGATCCCCGGCGCGACGAAGCCGGTGCAGCTCGCCACCACCAGATGCGTGATCCCCTCGACCGCGACCTTCGCGCGCAACGCCTCGATCGCACGGATCGCCAGGTCGGGGGCGTGCTCGGCATACAGCGTCATGCGCGCGGCGGTGCCGGGATGCGGCTCGGCGGCGTAGAATCCGGCATCGTCGACCGGCGATCCGCCGTCGGCGGTCGGCGGCAACACCGACCAGCGATGCGCGATGCCCGATCGCGACGCCATCCGGTCGAACACGCGCTGCGTGCGCGGTTCGATGCGCGACCGCGCCCAGGCTATGAAGGCATCGTGGATATCGTGACCAGGTACGGCGGAACCAACGGCATTCAGATAAGCGGACACGATACCCTTTCCCATGCGACCGACCCGTCAACGCGTGACGTGGCCAATCGGCCTGCGCCTATCAAGGCCGGGATTCCAGGCGAATCGGCGGTCTAAGTTCGGCGTACAGCCCGCCAACCGATACTGCGCGGATTTTCGGCGGATCGGTAAATATTGGTTACCGCAAAACATACCCTCAGCGTCGTTGTCGGCCGAACCGAACCATTTTGAACCTAATTAAATCGTTTGCAGCAAGAATAGCACGGAGAAAACGTCGCGATCGTGCATTCGAATTATACAGGATTACCGGATTCCAAAGGATTAGGTTGATATTTGGTCGCATAGGTCGAGAGTAAGATCGCATTTGATCTGGATTCAGGTCGGATGCGGTTTCGGTTCGGTTCGACGCCCTGTTCGAAAACGGCACATGTCCGTGAGCATCGAGGTCGGGTGTCGAAATCCGGATCGTGGAGGAAGAGGGGCTTTTGGTGAAGAACGAGTCCGTAGTCGATCTGATCAAGGATCTGACCGCAAAGCTTTCCGCAGTGGCCGAAGAGTTCAACGGCCGTGTCGCACAGGCGTCGGAACCGATAGCTGTCGGCGACGTGCCGAGCGAGGCCATGCTGGTCGACCGTGCCAACGCGGTACTTGCCGAGCGGCGGATGCGGCGCCAGTTCCTTCCCGAGGAATTGTTTCACGAACCAGCCTGGGACATGCTGCTCGCGCTGTTCGTCTCGCGCGACGACCGGGCACCGATGAACATCAAGGCCTTGGTCAGCATGTCCGACGCGCCCGTGACGACGTCGCAACGGTGGATCGAGCATCTCCACAAGCTGAAACTGATCGATCGCGTCATCGACCCGACGGATCGCCGCAGGGTCGAGATATCCCTCAGCCACAGTGGCGAGCAGGCGATGCGTTCGTATCTGCGGGCGCTCAAGCGGCAATAAGCTGCGCGATCAGGTTGCTGCGGCGTTCTATTTGGACGGTGATCGCCCCGCCGCGTACCGAAGACTAGAACGATAGTGGTAGATAATATCGCCGATTTGAAACCATACCGACATCAGATTCTGCAGTATTTATATAGTATACTATAAAGACGATTAGATTTGATATAGTTGTAATGACTAACGCATGTCGTATTAACTGACGCCATTATGACTTCGTAGTATTTGATTAATCGCGAAGAGCCAATTTGTTCCCGATAAAAGGATCGGGGCAAACATTGGGTCATCGTACGTCTGCGCAGGGGGGGAAGGAGAGCCGGCACCGGCTTGTCCTGGCTGCCTCACGTAGCGTGCGGACAGGCTTGGTCGCCGCCACGCTGGCGCATCCCGCCTTTGCCCAGACCGCCTTCGCCCAGACCGCGATCGCCGTTCCGGGCCGTCCGGCGGTCGGGACGGTAGCGGGTACGTCGATCGTCAATACCGCCGGCCTGCGCTACGATCTCGACGGCACATCCCGATCGACCGTCTCGAACACCGTGACGATCGTCGTCGCCGAGCGCCTCGACGTGGCGCTGGTTCGCGACGACCATGATGCGGTGGTGGTGGGGCCCGAGCCGACCATCATCCCGCTGACGTTGACGAACCTCGACAACGGCAATGAATCCTTCACGCTGGTGGCGACCGTCTCGCCGGGAGGGATCGCGCTTCGTACCCTGGTGATCGATGCCGATGGCGACGGGCTGTACGATCCGGTGCGGGATCTGGCGCCGGTCGATGGCAGGACGCCGGTGCTGGCGCCGGGGCAGTCGATCAAGCTGCTGGCGATCCTGGCCGCGACCTCGGCCGCACCGGTGACCGCCCCCGTTACCGCGACCTTGACCGTGACCGCGCAGTCCACGACCGGATCGGGTACCGCGGGTGCGACCTATGCCCAGGCCGGCGACGGCGGCAGCGACGCCGTGGTCGGGCTGACCGGTGCCAGCGCGAGCGTCGCGATCCCGCTGAGCACCGGTCCAGCCGGCCCTTCGTTGTTCAAGAGCCAGTCGGTGCGCGCTGCCGACGGGTCGCAGAACGCGGTCCGCGATTCGGTCATCACCTACACGCTCGAGGCGCGTTTCGCTGGTGCCGTCACCGGCGCGCGGATCGCCGATCCGATACCTCTGGGCACGGTCTTCGTCCCCGGCAGCCTGACGCTCGACGGCGCGCCGCTGAGCGATGCCGCGGACGGCGATGCAGGCCGCTTCGACGCGACCAATGGCGCCCAGACCGGCGCCCAGACCGGCACCGCCCAGACCGGCGTCGCGCAGGGTCCGGGCATCGTCGTCGCGCTCGGGCAGGTCGCCGCCGCATCCGTCCACACCGTCCAGTTCAAAGCCAGAATCCAATGAGGAGCTTATCCATGATCACGCGTCCGATGATTGCCGCCGTCCTGGCGGCCACCGCTGCCGTCGCCTCCGCGGCCGCAGGGCCGTTGCAGGTCACCAGCAGCATCCTGGTCGAAAGCCGCACTGCTGCTGCCGACGGCACCACGCGGATCGCGCTGGTGAAGCCGTCCAAGGTGACGCCGGGCGACAAGGTCATCTTCGTCCTCAGCTATCGCAACACCGGGGCACAGCCGCTCGCCAACGTGGTGCTCGACAACCCGTTGCCGCGCCAGATCGCCTATCGCTCCGCCAATCCGGGGTCGCCCGCGCCCGACGTGTCGGTCGACGGCAAGACGTTCGGTTCGCTCGCCACGCTGCGCGTCCGCAGCCTCGACGGCAGCACGCGCGCGGCGGGCCCCAACGATGTCACCAGCGTCCGGTGGCGCCTCGCAAGCCCGTTGGCGGCCGGTTCGCAAGGTCAATTCGCGTTCCAGGCCGTGCTCAAATGACCCGGCATTCCTCCACACCGCAAACACATAAAAGGTAGACTTAGACATGCACGTAAAAGGGGTAATTCGCACGCTGATGGCCGGTACGGCTGCGGTCGTGTCGATCGGCATCGCGGCGGAGACGGCGAGCGCGCAGGCACCGGGGCCGGCCGGTACGGCGGCCGGCACGACCGTCACCAACACCGCGCAGGCCAGCTATTCGGTCAACGGCGTTCAGCAATCGGTGGCGTCGAACGCGGTCAGCTTCGTGGTCGATCGCAAGGTCAACCTGACCGTCACCACCAACCAGCCCGCCAATACCGAGGTCGCGATCGGCCAGGCGGCGGCGGTGACGACGTTCAGGGTGACCAACAACACCAACGGCACCCAGGATTTCGTCCTGACGGCAAGCCAGTTGCCGATCCAGAACCTGTTTGCCGGCGACAATTTCGACGTGGCCAACGTCAGGGTGTTCGTCGATTCGAACACCAACGGCATCTATGACCCGGGCGTCGATACCGGGACCTATATCGACGAACTCGCCGCCGACCAGTCGGCCGTCGTGTTCATCGTCGGCGACGTTCCCAACGTCCAGTCCGCCTCGCTCGCCGGCATAACCCTGATCGCACAGGTCGCGGCCGGGGGTAGTGCCACCGTGCAGGGCACGCCGCTGGCACCCAGCGTCGCGCTCAACGACGATGCGGTGGTCGACGTGGTCTTCGCCGACAATGATTCGGACGGGCTGGGCCTCGATATCGCCAATAACGGGCAGGGGCGTGCCTCGCTCGCCTATGAAATCACCACGCGCGACGTCGCGCTCACCGTCGCCAAGACCCAGATCGTGATCTCCGACCCGGTGAGCGGTCTGGTCGCGCCCAAGGCGATTCCCGGCGCGGTCGTCCAATATTGCCTGACGGTATCCAACGGGACGCTGCTGACGCCTGCGAACAACGTCAACCTGACCGACATCGTCCCGGCGAATACCACCTATCAGCCGGGCTCGATCGTGATCGGCGTGCCGGGTGTCCAGCCGATCTGCACCGTGGCGGGCTTCATCGCCAACGACGACGGCACGCCGATCGCCGGCACGACCTTCACGGGCGGGTATGATTCGACCGCGAGGCGGGTGACGGCGACGATCCCGACCCTGCTCGGCGGGACCGCGGTCGCAGCAAGCTTCCGCGTGACGATCAACTAACCCCCGCTCCTCGCGAACAAGGAACGACCGATCCCGGCACCCGCAGCGATGCGTGCCGGGAGAGGACCCTTCATGCTCAGCGTCCACCGTCTTCTGCGCCTCTGCGCTCTGCTCCTGACGATCCTGTACGGGCTCGCGCTCGGCTGCCTGCCGGCCGCAGCGCAGGCCGGTGCCCAGGCCGGTGCCCAGACGCGGATCGAAAATACCGCCACGCTCTCGTTCGACGATGCGACCAGCGCGGCCGGATCGCGCATCGTGCCGTCCAATACGGTCGCGCTCGATGTGAACCGGGCCAAGCGCCCGACGACGCTGACGTTTCGCCTGCCGCCACCCAATTACGCGATGACCGGCGCCAAGTGCCAGACCGCGCCGACCCTTCTCTTCACGCCGGCACCGATCGACGCCGCGACCTATGCCGCGTCGTCCCCGATCGCGACCGTCGACATCTATGCCGACATGATCCTGGTGCTCGACAACCAGGCCGGCAACCGCGATCCCGACCTGCGCGAAACCGCGATCATCGCGGTCGAGGTCGGCACCATCCGGACCACGCTGACGCTGACCGAGACGGCGGTCGCCAGCGGTATCTTCGCCGGCGGCATCCCCGCGGTCGCGACCGGCAAGCATCCCGAGCTCGCCGCCTGCGATATCCGCAATCAGCGCGGCGCGGCGATCAAACTGAGCTTTGCCGAGGACGGCTACAGCCTCGCCTCGATGGCGTCGCTGCTGATCGATCCGGCCGGCTACACCTTCGATTCGCGGACCGGCGCGCTGGTTGACGGCACCACCGTGTCGCTGGTCGACGAGACCGGCCAGCCCGCCACCGTGTTCGGCGACGACGGGGTCAGCCGCTATCCCTCCACCGTGATCACCGGCGAGGCGGTCACCGACGCCAGCGGCCGCGTGTATCCGGGCGAGACGGGGCGCTACCGCTTTCCGCTGACCGCACCCGGCCGCTATTTCCTGAAGGTCGCGCCGCCCGGCACCTACACCGCGCCGTCGACCGTCGATCGCGCGACGCTGGCGCAGTTGAAGGACCCGCAGGGCAGGCCGTTCATCCTCAACGACACGAGCTTCGGCGGATCGCTGACGTTGTCGACGCCCGAGCCGTTCTCGGCCGACATTCCGCTCGACAGCCCCGGTGCCGGCACGCTGCTGCTGACCAAGATCGCGTCCGTGCGCGAGGCGTCGCCGGGCGATTTCGTCCAGTATCTCCTGCGGATCACCAACCGCGATGCCGTCCCGGCGCGCGGGCTCCACGTCGCCGATACGCTACCCAAGGGCCTGCGCTACGAGCGAAATTCCGCGCGCGGCGGGGACGAGCCGACCGTGTCGTCCGATGGCCGCACGCTCGATTTCGCAATCCCCGTGCTGGCGGCCGGCGCCTCGACCGAGCTGAAATACGTCGTCAGCATCGCCCCCGGCGCACCCGCCGGCGAAGCGCTCAACCGCGCGCGCGTCGTCGGGCAGGGCACCGTCACCAGTAACGAGGCGGCGGCATCGGTCCGCCTGCGCCCGCTGTTGTTCACCGACGCGATGACGATCATCGGCCGCGTGACCGAGGGGAATTGCGGCGATCCGGTCGACAAGCGCAAGGGCGTGGCCGGGATCCGCCTGTTGATGGAGGACGGCACGTTCGTCGCCACCGATCGCGACGGGCTGTACCATTTCGAGGGCGTCCGTGCCGGGCGTCACGTCGTCCAGATCGACACGTCGAGCATCCCCGCGACGCACGCGCCGGTCGCCTGCGACATCGACACCCGGCAAGCCAGCAGTGCGATCTCGCGGTTCGTCGAGGGAGATGGCGGCCTGCTGAAGCGCGTCGACTTCCAGCTGAAGCCGACCGGCAAGGCCAAGGCTGCGGACGCCGGCCTGCCCGTCGCGGTCGTGGATGCCGCCATCGCAGCGGGCAGTCGCGACTGGCTGGCGGGCGAGCAGGTGGCCGGCATCGACTGGCTGTTCCCGAGCGCCGACCACAACCCGCGCGCGCCGATCGCCCGCGCGGTGGTCAAGCATGCGCCCGGCCAGCGCGTCGCGCTCACGATCAACGGCAAGCAGGTCGAACCGCTCGCGTTCGACGGCACCGACCAGCGCGACGGTACCGATGTCGCGGTATCGCGCTGGACCGGCATCCCCCTGATCGACGGCGACAACCGGCTTCAGGCGCGGGTGCTCGCCGCCGACGGCAGCGTCGTGAAGACGCTCGACCGGGTCGTGCATTACTCCGGCCCCGGCGTCCGCGCGGTGTTCGACGCGGCGAGCAGCCGGCTGGTCGCCGATGGCCTGACCCGTCCGCTGATCGCGGTGCGCGTGACCGACAAGACCGGCCGTCCGGTCCGCGCCGGCACGCTCGTGCCGTTCAAGGTCGACCAGCCCTATGCCGCCGCGGTCGAGGCCGAACTCGAACAGGGTCGCCAGCTCGCCGGCCGCGAACGCTCGTCCACCACCGCGCAGGTGGTCGGCGACGACGGGCTCGCCTTCATCGCGCTCCAGCCGACCACGCAGGCCGGTGCGGTCCGCGTCGCCGTCTCGCTGACCGAGGACAGGGTGGTCCACGCCAACGAGATCCGAGCCTGGCTCGCGGCGTCCGCCAAGGACTGGGTTGTGGTCGGCTTCGGCGCGGGATCGCTCGGCTACGACATGCTCAGCAAGCGCCAATCGGGGCTGCCCAGGTCGGAGCGCAACGGCGTCGTCACCGACGGCCAGCTCGCTTTCTATGCCAAGGGTCGCGTCAAGGGCTCGTGGCTGGCGACGATCGCCTATGACAGCGACCGCAAATACGATCCCGACCGCGGTCTGCTCGGGACGATCGATCCCGATCGCTATTACACCGTCTATGGCGACGGCGCGCGCCAGGGCTATGACGCGGCGACCCGGCGGAAACTGTATCTGCGGCTCGAGCGTCGCGAATTTTATGCGCTGTTCGGCGATTTCGAGACCGGCTTCACCGACACCCAGCTGACCCGCTACAACCGCACGCTCAACGGCATCAAGACCGCCTACGAAGGCAAGCAGATCCGCGCGACGGGGTTCGCCGCGCATACCGACACGCTGTATTCGCGCGACGAAATCCAGGGCAACGGCCTGAGCGGTCCGTACCGGCTGTCGGGACGCGGCATCGTGCCGAACAGCGACAAGCTGCGGCTGGAAACGCGCGATCGGTTCCGGTCCGAGCTGATCATCGCGACCACCCAGCTAACGCGGCACATTGATTACGACATCGACACGTCGATGGGCACGGTGCGCTTCCGCCAGCCGATCCTGAGCCGCGACAGCAACCTGAACCCCAATTTCATCGTCGCCGATTACGAGGTCGAGAGCGGCCGATCCGCCAAGCTGGCCGCCGCCGCGCGCGTTGCGACCAAGCTGGCGAACGACCGGGTCGAGGTCGGGGCCGCGGTCATACGCGACGAGACGGTCGGCAAGGCCAGTGTCGTCGGCGCGGATATCAAGGCACGCGTGAACGCCACCACCGAACTGCGCGGCGAGATCGCCAAGGGTGGCCGCGGCGGGCTGGGGCGGGGGCTCGCCTATCTGGCCGAGGCCGATCACCACGGGAAGAAGCTCGATCTGCTCGCCTATGTGCGCCAGCAGGATACCGCGTTCGGGGTCGGTCAGCAGAATTTGGTCGAGGCGGGCACGCGCAAGTTGGGGCTCGATGGCCGGCTGCGGCTGACCGACCGGATCAGCGTGACGGGGGTGGTGTGGCATCAGCAACAGCTCGACAACCCCGGCACGCGCACCGCGGGCGACGTCCGGCTCGAATATCGGCGCGATAGCGGCACGATCTTCGTCGGCGGGCAATATGCATCCGATCGCGGTATCGACGGCAAGGACCGCGACAGCCGCCTGTTGACGCTCGGCGGGACGCAGGCGCTGTTCGGCGACAAGGTGACGCTGTCCGGCCAGACCCAGTTCGCACCCGGCGGCGACAGCGACAGCGTCGATTTCCCGGTCCGCCACCAGATCCAGCTGTCGTACCGGATCAAGCCCGGCATCCGGCTGATCGGCGGGTACGAGATCGCCAATGGCGACGGCTATGTCGCGCATACCAAGCAGTTCGGCGTCGACGTCGCGCCCTGGACCGGCGCCAAGCTGATGAGCACGCTCAACCAGCAGGCGATTGGGGAGAATGGCGAAAGGACTTATGCGCAATATGGCCTCAGCCAGTCGGTCCCGATCGGCAAGAACTGGACCATCGACGGTACGCTCGACGCCAGCAGCACGCTGAAGGGGGAGATTCCCGAGGGCGCGGTGGTGAACGCGTTCCAGCCGGTCACCTCGGGCGGCTATGTCGGGCAGGACCAGATCAACGGCGATTACGCCGCCGCCACGCTCGGCGCGACCTATCGCCAGGCGCTGTGGTCGGTGAACGGGCGGCTCGAATATCGCAACGCCGACAGCGGCGATCGCTGGGGGATCACCACCAACTTCCTGCGTACGCTGGGGCAAGGCAAGACGCTCGCGTCGGGCATCAAGGCGTACACGATCAAGGACCGGAGCGGCGCGGTCGCGACCTATGCCACTGCCGACGTCGCGCTCGCCTTCCGCCCGCTCGACAGCCGGTGGTCGGTGCTCGAACGGCTCGAACTGCGGCACGAGCGCGCGGATGCGGGGTTCACCGATTCCAACGCGCTGGGCGTGCCCGCCTATGGCAGCGGCGATCAGGTGACGTCGCGGATCATCAACAACCTCGCCGTGAACTATCGCACCGGCCCCGAAGGGCTCGGGCACGGGACCGAGGCGACGCTGTATTACGGCGCGAAATACGTCGCCGGACGGTTCGCCGACGACACCTATGACGGCTATATCGACGTCACCGGTTTCGAACTGCGCCAGGATGTCGGCACGCGGTTCGATATCGGGGTGGGCGGATCGGTCCAGCACGCCTGGTCGCGCGGCGCCTGGTCGTGGAGCGGTGGGCCGTCGGTCGGCGTATCGCCCGCACAGAACACATGGATCAGCGCGGGCTACAATGTGTCCGGCTACCGCGACCGCGATTTCGAAGACGACCGCTACACGCGGCAGGGGCCGTACGTCACGATGCGGCTGAAGTTCGACCAGACCACGCTCGGTCCTGCTGTGGGTGGCGCGACGCGCGCGCTGTTCGGCGGACGGCGATAATCACAGGGAGAGAGACACATGCCGATGCCGACCCAGCCCACCCCCATGCCGCTGCCGCGCGACTTCACCGATCACGGTTCGTGCGTCGAGGATCTCGCGCGGGCATTCGCGGCGCAGGACGCAGCGACCAGCGAGGCGTTGATCGAAACGCTGGCGACCCAGGCGATCCGGCAATGGCGGCTGGACGACGCGACGTTCTGGCAGCGGGTGAAGTTCCAGGCCCGGATGATCCGCGCGCAGATGGGGTCTTCGGGGAAATACTGAGGGGCGTCGGTGACGCAGGCGGTGCGATCGTCCTCCCACCGGAAGGGCGGGAGATGACACGGCGGGTGCCGGCCGAACGCGCGTGCTTGCCCGCTGCGATCGAGCGAGTCCTGCGGATTGCTTTTGGTTGTCGCTCAAACGAGAATGACCCTCGCTCCGGGGGCATGGAGCGAGGGCCGACTCAGCGTTCGTCACGCAGGCAGACTGTGGGGAAACCATCCGGGCAACAGGGGGAAAAATCCCGAATGCCCCACATCCGCGAGCCACTCTCTAGGGGCCGCAACCTGTCGCTTGCATGAATGACGCGAAAGTTATGTTACTTTCTTCCACCCGTCCGCCGCGGATCGTTCCAGCGGAAGGTGTTGTCGCTAACCGCCTCGCCGAATTTCTGGTTGGTCAGGCGGATGGTCGTCCGGTTGTTCTGGCTGTCGAGCGCGACCCAGCCTTGCAGCATCAGCCCGCCCGGTGCGGATGCGTTGCGGACGAACACCAGGGTGATCCGGCCATATTCGGGATGCTTGGGATCGTTCGCCTCGACGGACACGATCCGCTGGTCATAGCCGGGGACGAGTTTGGCATAGCGCGTGATGTCGCGGGTCGGGTCGAGCAGCACGCCCAGCGGCGAGTTCTTGATCGGCCAGCGCTGCACCTGCTTCACCGAATAATCGATGAAGGTCAGCGCGCCGCCCTCCGCGACGATCAGGATCGGCACGCCCTTTTCATACTGGAAGCGCAGCTTGCCGGGCTTCTTCAGCGTCAGCACGCCGGTCAGCACCTTGCCGTTGCGATCGGCCTGCGAGAAATTCGCGGTCATCGTCTCGACCGATTGCAGATGCTTCTGCACGGCCGCGAGGTCGCCGGTGGCCTGTGCGGCGATCGGCGCGGGTACGGCAGCGACCGATAGGGCGGCGATCGTCGCGATCACCGCGGGGCGGGTATTGAACATCGAAATCTCCTTGGAACGCGGACAATTGCCGCCCCGCGCTTGAACCGCCACTGAATTCGCCACTCAATTCGATGTGCGGTCACCACACAACCGCATCCGTCATCCTGACGAAAGTCAGGACCCAGGATCAAGCAGGGCAGCGGTTGTTACTCTGGGTCCTGACTTTCGTCAGGATGGCGGGGTGAGGGAGATAACAAGCAACCCCGGCCGTGGATCCTCCACACCGCTACAGCGTGACCGCGGCCTTCATCCCCAGCACCCCCACGTCGTTGGCGTCATGCAGGCCACCAGGGTTGTGGATGAACTGCACATTAGGCCGCAATTCGAGCCACCGCGTCGGGTGGACGCTATAGTAGATCTCCGACGCGTACTCGGCATCCTGCACCGCGGGGCGCGTCGGGTCGAGCGCCTGCCCCTTCGCGACGCGCCCGTTAACATTCGTCCGCGCGACGCCGAAGCCGAGGATGTCGCCCGGCCGCCACGGCACCAGTCCCTTGTAGAACAGCCCCGCGGCGATCTGGTTGTCGGTCGTCGAGGTCGCGCGATCGGCCTGCGTCGCGTTGAGGAACACGCTGAGCCCGGTGACCGACTTGCCGTCCTTCGACGTGCCCGTGATCTGCTGCTGGAGATTGAAATACACGCCGTAGCGGGCATCGCGGCGGAGCGGTGCGAGCCCGGTGATCGCGATCGGCTGGCGGTTCACGTCGTAGAACACGTCGTCGCCGTCCGACGTGTTGACCCAGCCGCCGACCTTGAACGCGCCGACCCGGCCGTCGTCATTACCGCGATGCCATTCGGCTTCGACCGGCACGAGCACGCCGGTCGCGCCGTGGAAATGCCCGATCACGAAATCGTTATCGAGATTGCGCGGGTTCACTTCATAGACCCCGGCCTTGAAGGTCAGCTGCGCGTTCCGATCGTAGCGAAGCCGCGCGCCCCATTGCCCGACCGGCCAGTTCTGCCAGTAATCGCCGACCAGATTGCCCGGCTGCGCACCGCAGAAACTGAGGTTCTGGAAATAGCAGGAGAAGACCGCGAAATCCTCGCCCGGATTGGTCCGGCCGATCTTCAGTTCAAGTTTTTCGCCCAGTTTCTGCTCGTACCAGAATTGCGTCAGGCGCAGCGTCTGGCCGCGGCCGTACACTTCCTGCACCTGTTGCAGCACACCCAGATTGGCATCCGCACCCAGATCGCGTCCGCGCCGATAGGTGAGGGTAGCCTGGAACGCGCCACCCTGCAGCCCGATCACCTTGTCGAGATCGAGCAGCACGCCGACGTCGAACTGCCCCGTCTCGCGCAGCAGCTTCCGGTCGCCGCCTGCGAAATTATAGCCGCTTTCCGATGCATAGCGCGCGCTGACGCCGATCCCGCGCTCGGTCAGCCGCTTGCGGATGTCGAACCAGTCGGCGAACAGCCCGGGTGGTGGCGTGCGCTGCGTATCCGCGGTCAGCGCGGACGGCGACAGATCGCTGTCGCGGCGGACGCCGGCGCGGGGACGATGCTGCGTGTCGGTGGTGGAGCTGCCGGGGGTCTGCTTGGGCGCGTCCTGTGCGCTGGCTATACCCGGGAGAGTCAGTGCCAAAGCCGCCGCACACAACCGCCGATACCCCATCACGCCCACCCGTTCTTCGTAATCTGAACCAGCCCCGTATACCGGGCCTCGACCGTCCGAAACCCTCCGGAAGGGTCAAGGCGGGATTACAGGAATCCTCCCCCGCCAGGGGGGGGTGGCGCCGAAGGCGACGGAGGGGGAGGACACGGAGCAGAGGTTGAGTTTACCGCCCCCTCCGTCTGGCAAGCGCCAGCCACCTCCCCCTGGCGGGGGAGGATCGCAATTATCGTTAGATCGCATGCCCCTCGGTATCGCGCAGCACCTCGCGGCGACCGACATGATCCGGGCGACCGACGATCCCGTCCTTCTCCATCCGCTCGATCAACCGCGCCGCCGAATTATACCCGATCCGCAACTGCCGCTGCAGCCACGAGGTCGACGCCTTCTGCGACTCGCACACCAGCTGGATCGCCTGGCGATATTGCTGGTCCTCCGCCGAATCCTCACCCGTCGGCGAACCCTCGAGCGCGAAGCTCTCCTCGGGCTCCTCAGTCACGGAGGAAATGTAATCGGGCAGCCCCTGCGAGCGCCAGTGATCCGCCACCAGCCGCACCTCGTCGTCGGTCACGAACGGCCCGTGGACGCGAACGATGCCCTTGCCGCCCGGCATGTAGAGCATGTCGCCCTTGCCGAGCAGCTGCTCCGCGCCCTGCTCGCCGAGGATTGTCCGCGAATCGATCTTCGAGGTCACATGAAAGCTGATCCGGGTCGGCAAATTGGCCTTGATGACGCCGGTGATGACGTCGACCGACGGGCGCTGCGTCGCCATGATCAGGTGGATACCCGCCGCGCGCGCTTTCTGCGCAAGCCGCTGGATGAGGAATTCGACCTCCTTGCCCGCGGTCATCATCAGGTCGGCGAGCTCGTCGACGATCACCACGATCTGCGGCAGCACGTCGTATTCGAGCTTCTCCTCCTCGTACATCGGCGCGCCGGTGTCGGGGTGATAGCCCGTCTGCACTTTCCGCCCGAGCGGTTGCCCCTTGGCTTTCGCGCCGCGCACCTTGTCGTTGAAGCCCGCGAGACTGCGCACACCGACGGAGGACATCTGGCGATAGCGATCCTCCATCGTCTCGACCGCCCATTTCAACGCGCGCACCGCCTTTGCAGGGTCCGTGACGACCGGCGACAACAGATGCGGAATGTCGTCGTACATGCTCAGTTCGAGCATCTTCGGATCGATCATGATCATCCGGCACTGGTTCGGCGTCAGCTTGTACAGCAGCGACAGGATCATGCTGTTCAGCCCGACCGACTTGCCCGAGCCGGTCGTGCCCGCGACCAGCAGATGCGGCATCGGCGCGAGATCGGCGATCACCGAATCGCCCGCGATGTTCTTGCCGAGGATGATCGGCAGCTGCGCCGACTGGTCCTCGAACGTCTGGCTGCCGACGAGCTCGTGCAATGACACCGCCTCGCGCCGCGCATTCGGTAGCTCGATGCCGATCACGTTGCGCCCCGGAATCACCGCCACACGCGCGGAAATCGCGGACATGTTGCGCGCGATATCGTCGGCCAGCGCGATCACCCGGCTCGCCTTGACGCCGGGGGCGGGCTCGAGCTCGTACATCGTCACGACCGGACCCGGTCGCACCTCGATGATCGACCCGGTCACCTTGAAATCGTCGAGCACGTTCTCGAGCAGCCGTGCATTGCGTTCCAGCCCCGCCTTGTCGATCACATTGCCCTGGCTCGGCGGCGACGGCGTCAGCAGGTCGAGGCTCGGCAGCGTGAAATTGTCGCGCAGGTCGAGCGACGACTGGCGCTCCTTGGGCTTGGCCTGCGACGGCGCGCTCTGGCGGTCGGCGATGACGGGGGCAGGGCGCGGGTCCGGCTCGGCAATCGCGCGTGGTTCGACCGGCTTGCGCGTCAGCGTCAGCGGCTCGTCGTCCTCGTCGATCTCCGCAAAGCCGTCATAACCGAGCGCCTCGGTCCGATTGCGGCGGGGGAAGCGCCATTTGCGCTCGCCGAGATCGATCTCGATGCTCTTGCCCCACACGATCGCGCCCGCGATCGCCGCGATCAGACCGACCGCGCGGCCGGACCAGAGCTCGGCGACCGGCTGGCCGATGAAGCTCAGCCCCCACTGCACCGCACTCGCGACAGACAGGCCGATCACGCCGCCCCAACCGGCCGGCAGCGCCAGCACCGAAGATCCGGACACGAACGCCAGCGCGCTCGCCATCAGCGCGACGCCGATCGCGGCCCCGCGCAACATCCGCCCCCAGCGTCCCAGCGGCAGGTCGCGCCACAGCCGCATTCCCAGGATCGGCCCGATCGGCAGCAGCAAGGCGACCGCCGGCCCGAACAGGGTCAGCGCGATATCGGCGAACCAGGCGCCCGGCGGCCCGACCAGATTGTCCGGATAGCCGCCCGATGCGGTGTTCAACGCGGCGTCGCTCGGGTGATAGCTCGCCAGCGCCAGCGCCATCAGCAGCGTGCCGACGAACAACGCGATCGCCGCGATCAGCGCGCCGCTGCGCACCGCACCCGCCTTCACCGTCTCACGCCACAAGGCTGGCTGCGCGCGGCTGGCCATGACCCGTAATCTCCAGTTGCAGTATAATGCGGAAATGCATCGTCCTCGACAGGCGCAACGTCAAGGTAACCACGCGACAACACGGGTTAAGCTGCGCCCGGATCGGCGTTGGCAGCGACCGGCTGGCGGGATAAAGCGGCCTTATGGACACAGATGTAATCATCCTCGGTGGCGGGCTGGTCGGCGCGACGCTCGCCGTGGCGCTCGACGTGCACGGCATTTCGACGATCGTGATCGACCCCGCGGACCCTGCGGTGACGCTGGCGCCGGGCTTCGACGGCCGCGCCTCCGCGGTGGCGAGCGCGAGCCACCGCATGCTCGACGCGATCGGCATCGGCGCGACGCTGGCGGGGCAGGGCTGCGCGATCCGCCAGATCCGCGTCAGCGACGGGCTGGAGCCGGGCAAGCTCGATTTCGTCCCCGACGCCGACGATGGCGCGCTCGGCACGATGTACGAGAACAAGCTGCTCCGTCGCACGCTGTTCGACGCCGCGACCGCCGCGCCGCATGTCGATCTCCGCATGATGACGCGCGCGACCTCGGTCGACCGCGCCGAATCGGGCGTCACCGTCACGCTCGAGTCCGGCGATAGTGTCCGCGCACCGCTGCTGATCGCGGCGGAGGGCCGCAACTCGCCGACCCGCGAGGCTGCCGGCATCACGATCGCGCGCTGGTCGTACGAGCACACCGCGATCATCGCCGCGTTCCACCACGAACGCCCGCACGAGGACGTCGCGTACGAGATCTTCTATTCGAGCGGCCCGTTCGCACTCCTCCCGCTCCCCGACGATGCCGACGGCCACCGCTCCGCGATCGTCTGGACGGTCGACGCGAAGAACGCCCCCGGCATGCTCAAGCTCGGCGACCGCGCGTTCCTCGCCGAAGCGGAAAAGAGCATGGGCGGCTTCCTCGGCAAACTCTCGATGGCGACGCCGCGCTCGTCCTATCCGCTCGGCTTCCACCACGCCGCGCGGATCACCGACACGCGGCTCGCACTGGTCGGCGACGCCGGCCACGGCATCCACCCGATCGCCGGACAGGGCCTCAACCTCGGCTTCCGCGACGTCGCGACGCTCGTCGAAGTGCTGGTCGAGGGCAAGCGCCTCGGCCTCGACCTCGGCGACGCGGCGTTGCTCGCGCGCTACCAGCGCTGGCGTGGGCTCGACACGTTCATGACCGCGGCCGCCACCGACACGCTCACCCGCCTGTTCGGCCTCCCCGGCAAGACCGCCAGCGCCGTCCGCCGCTTCGGCATCAGCGCGGTCAACGCGATCCCGCCGCTCAAGGACCGTTTCATGGCCGAGGCGCGCGGCGAATCGGGCGATTTGCCGAAGCTGCTTCAGGGGATGACGGTCTAAGGCGGTTCGACGTCCAAGAGTGCCGATGCTTGCAACCGCAGAATTGCCCGTCATCCCGAACAGGTCAGCAAACTCCGCATAGACAAGCGCCTCCCCGGCGGAGGCCGGGGTCCAGGTGGGGAACGGTGGTAACGACGGACAGTCCTTCATTACACCGGCCTTTCCACCTGGGCCCCGGCCTCCGCCGGGGAGGTAGTTGCGCAAAAGCATAAGTGCCGAAAACATCTGAGGTGCCGGAAGGTCGGCAAAATCTCGATCGAGACGAGCGAGAACGCAACGCCGAGCCGTGTTAGTGAAAGCGTGATGACCACCATGTCGGCCTCTGAACACCACACAGACCCCATGCCCGCATTCGAAACCTTCGAGCACCAACTCGCCGCGCTGATCCGCTGGCGCCGCGACGTCCGGCATTTCCGGCGCGATCCGATTGACCCCACGCTACTGTCCAAACTGCTCGATCTGGCGAACCTCGCGCCGTCGGTAGGCCTCAGCCAGCCATGGCGCTTCGTCACGGTCGACGATCCCGACCGCCGCGCCGCGGTCCGCGCAACCTTCGCCGCCTGCAACGCGCAGGCACTCGCGGCGCAGTCGCCGACGCGCGCCGACCGGTACGCGCGGTTGAAGCTCGCGGGCCTCGACGACGCACCCTGCCATCTCGCGGTCTTCGTCGACCCCGACCCGCAACAGGGCCATGGCCTGGGACGACAGACGATGCCCGAAACCGCAGCCTATTCGGCGGTCATGGCGCTCCACACCTTATGGCTGGCGGCGCGCTGCGTAGGCCTCGGGCTCGGCTGGGTCTCGATCCTCGACGCCGACCGCGTCCGTGTCGCGCTCGACGTGCCCGAGAACTGGCAATTGATCGGCTATGTCTGCATCGGCTATCCGGCGGTCGACAGCGACACGCCCGAACTGGAACGCGAAGGCTGGGAACGCCGGCAACCGATCGAGGTCACCCGACGCTAGGCGAAATCATGCAGCGTTAAACCTTGAGTCGTTCGATCTGCCGGTCATGAACGCGCGACAATACGAGCAGCGCGAGCGATGCACCGACAAGGCACATCAGCATATCCCACTGTGTATCCCATGCGTCGCCTTGCGTTCCCAGGAAAGCATCCGCGCCCTGGCCCAGCGACACTGCGGCACCAAACTCGATCAATTCGTACAGCGCGCTGACGCTGAGACAATAGGCCAGCACGGTAACGGCCAATAGTCGCGGCGCGGTCATCGCCCCGGTCCGCACCAGAACTTCCCGCAACACGATCGCGGGCACGAAGCCCTGCATCAAATGGCCGAACCGATCATACGGATTGCGCATGAGATCCAGCATGTCCTGGACCGCGAAACCGATCGGTACGCGGGCATAGGTGTATGCGCCGCCCAGCATAAGGACGAGGCCGTGGAGCGCAATCAGGACGAGTGCCAGGGTCGTGAACGAGAAGCTGTGTCGCAGCGCGATCAGTATCGGAAATGCGATCAGGACGGGTGCGATCTCCATCCACCACGTCGCGCGATCGAACGGCGCCCAGCCCGACGCGACGAGCCCGATTCCCCAAACCGCGCCGAGACCCCAGAGGCGGCGGTCGGTCGATGGCATCAGTCTGATACGCGTCCGTCGATCCGCGCTTCCTCCACCAGCATAACCGGGACGCCGTCTTTGATCGGATAGGCCAAGCCCGCCGCGTCCGAGACGAGTTCCTGCGCGGCTTCGTCATAGCGCAGCGGCGTACGAGTCGCGGGGCAAACCAGGCGTTCGAGTAGCCACGGATCCAGCGTACTCACTGCAACGTCACCGATTCGTCGCCGTCATGCCGGCCGAAGAACTGCATCAACTGGATGATCAGTTCGGCGCGCTGTTCGATGTTCGGCGCCTCCAGCAACGCCTGTTTGGCGGCCGCATCGAACGGCGCGATCTGCGCGATGCCGTTGACCAGGCTCTCGTCGTCGAGCCGCTCGACCGCATCCCAATCGACCGCATAGCCCTGCATGTCCGCGAACCGGCGCGATTCCAGTTCCAGCGACGAGCGCCGACCCAGCGACAGCGAATCGTCCTCGATCAACGGCAGCAACTCCGCCTCGACCTGGCGGAACGCGGTCGTCACGTCGAGTTCGCGGACGATCCGGAACAGCGCGACGCCCTCCAGCACGACGTTGTAGCGCCCGTCGTCGAGCGCCTCGACCTCGGCGATCTTGCCGACGCAGCCGATGTCGTACAGCGCGTCCGCGTCGTCATGCGGTCCGCCCCGCGGTTGGATCATCCCGATCCGCCGGTCGCGCGCCATCGCATCGCTGATCATCGCCCGATAGCGCGGCTCGAACATGTGCAGCGGCAGGTGCATGCCGGGGAACAGCAATGCCCCCGGCAGCGGGAAGATCGACAGACGCGTGGTGGCGCGCTGGGGGGCGGACTCGGTGGTCATCCGAACAGGATCGCAGACAGACGCCGCCGCTGTCCAGAGACCCATGGGTCTTCGAGCCCGACGACCTCGAACAATTTCAGCAACTGCGCGCGTGCCGCGCCGTCGTTCCAGTCGCGCTCGGTGGCGATGATGCCGAGGAACGTGTCGGCGGCGGCATCGCGGTCGTTCGCCGCCATCTGGCCGTTGGCGAGCGCGAACCGGGCCTGCAGGTCGTCGGGGTTCGCCTCGACCGCGGCGATCAACGGCGACAGGTCGGCGACCGGCGGTGCCGACTGCGCGAGCGCGAGGGCGGCCTGCGCGCGGGTGATCGCCGGATCCTTGGCGATCGCCGGATCGAGGTTCGCCAGCCAGTCGCTCGCCTCGTCGAACTGTCCGGTCGCGACCAGCGCGCGGACGAACCCGGCATGGACCGCGGGATGCTCGGGTGCGATCTCGGCGATCTCGCGGAAAATGCCGAGCGCGCGCTCGCCGTCGCCCGCCGCCAGCGCTTCTTCACCAATGGCGATCAACGGCTCGATATCGGGCGCCGCGTCCGTCGCTTCCGCCTCGATCGGCAACTGCTTGAGCAACTGGTCGAGGATCACGCGCAACTGCGATTCGGTGCGCGCGCTCGTCATGTCGGCGACCAGTTGGCCCTGGAACATCGCGTAGACGGTCGGGATCGACTTGATCTGGAATTGCGCGGCGATGAACTGGTTCTTGTCGGTATCGACCTTCGCCAACACGACGCCCTTGTCGGCATAGTCGGCGGCGACCTTCTCCAGCGTCGGCGTCAACGCCTTGCACGGCCCGCACCATTCCGCCCAGAAATCGATGATCACGAGCTTCGTCATGGAGGGTTCGACGACATCGCGACGGAACGACTCGACGGCGTCCTTCTCCGCGGGGGACATTCCAAGCGTGGCCAAGTTCAACTCCCGTATTGCACTGCGCGCTATCTGGGGCGCGGGCGCGGCGAATGCCACCTCTAGGATGGAACGCCCGGCACAAACAAATGCGCGGTGGCGTCACACGGCACGAGCCATCAGGGCCGCAAGCCGTGATCCGCCGTGGTCCAAGGCCGCGAACGATGCCTCTGGTGACTTTGGATTCCCATGGTCGCCGGACAACGACGGCAACACCCGCGCCGAGCGGCTCACGGCAGGACGATCGAACCAATCCTCCCCCGCCAGGGGGAGGTGGCGCCGAAGGCGACGGAGGGGGCGGACACGGAACGCCAGCCATCGCTTTCCTCCCGCTCCGTCTGGCAAGAGCCTGCCACCTCCCCCTTGCGGGGGAGGATCATGGGGTCGAACGTCGATCCGCCCTCAATGAAAGTCGCGCGACTTTGGCAGCACGCGCACATCCCTCGGATGCGTTGCGCGCGGATGATGCGCCCGGGCATCCGGGCTCCGCGTCAGCACCGGACGGATCACCTCGTCCACCCGCGCGAGCGGCGGCTCCAGCGCATGATCCTCCGACAGCAGCCGCAGCATCTCGGTGCGATCCTGCACCCGCGACGTCATCAGGTGCGTCACGCCTTCCTCGCTGCGCTGGATCACGCCCTCCAGCACCATCAGCCGCGACGCCATCACCGCGCGGCGGTTCGCCTCGAAATCGCGCGCCCACATCAGCCCGTTGGTGATCCCCGTCTCGTCCTCGATCGTCACGAAGATCGCATTGCCCTTGCCCGGCCGCTGGCGGACCAGCACGACGCCCGCCACCTTCGCGCGCCGCCCGTCCTTGGTGGCGTTGGCCTGCGCGCTCGACAGGATTCCCTCGGCGGCGAAGCGTTCGCGCAGGAACGCCATCGGATGCCCCTTCAACGACAGTCGCGTCGTCTGGTAATCCGCCGCCACCTGCTCGGACAGCGGCATCGCCGGCAGATGCGCGTCGGGCTCCACGCCAAGCTCGGGCACATCCGCGGCTGCAAATAACGCGAGTTGTTTGGGTGGCGTCCGACGCACATCCCACAACGCCTCCCGCCGCTCCTTCGCGACCGACCGGAACGCATCCGCATCGGCGAGCAGGTTCATCGCCCGCTGCGGCAGGGTCGCCCGCCGCGCCAGATCCTCGATCCCGGCGAACGGCGCGCCCGCGCGCGCCGCGACGATCGCCTCCGCCCAGTCCTTCCGAAACCCGTCCACCTGCCGAAACCCGAGCCGCAAATCCTCCCCGGCACGGGGAGGGGGACCATCCGCAGGATGGTGGAGGGGGGGCGCCGCAACCGTACCGCCCGGAAGGGGGGCGGATGAAAACGCAACGTCTGAAACAGACCCAGCCGCAAGCGGTTCATCTGTGGAAGCCCCCCTCCACCCCGCTTCGCGCGGTCCCCCTCCCCGTGCCGGGGAGGATTCAAGCGAGTTATCCCAACCGCTCGCATTCACATCGACCGGCTGCACGGTCACGCCGTGCTCCACCGCATCGCGCACCAGCTGCGCCGGCGCATAAAACCCCATCGGCTGCGAATTGAGCAACGCGCAGCAGAACACGGCCGGATGAAAGCATTTGATCCACGACGACACATACACAAGGCGGGCGAACGACAGCGCATGGCTCTCGGGAAAGCCGTAGGACCCAAACCCCTCGATCTGCTTGAAACAGCGTTCCGCGAACTCCGCCTCATATCCCCGCGCGACCATCCCGCCGATGAGCTTGGCCTGGAAATTGTTCATCCCCCCGACCTTGCGGAAAGTCGCCATGGACTTGCGCAGCTCATTGGCCTCGTCAGGCGTAAACTTCGCCGCGACGATCGCCAGCTTCATGGCCTGTTCCTGGAACAGCGGCACGCCGTACGTCTCTCCCAGCAGAACCTCGAGCTCGTCGCTTGGACCATGCTCCGGTGACGGCGAAGGATAGACGACGACCTCCTTTTTCGCCCGCCGCCGAAGATACGGATGCACCATGTCGCCTTCGATGGGCCCAGGCCGGACGATCGCCACCTGGACCACGAGATCGTATAGTTTCCGCGGTCGCAATCGCGGCAGCATGTTGATCTGGGCGCGGCTCTCGACCTGGAACACGCCAATGCTGTCGCCATCGCACAGCATGTCATAGACCTTCGAATTCTCGTCGTTGGCGATCGTCTTCAATTCATGGTTGCCAAGCCCATGCTGCCGCATCAGGTCGAAGCTCTTGCGGATGCACGTCAGCATACCGAGCGCGAGAATGTCGACCTTCATCAGGCCTAGGCAATCGATATCGTCCTTGTCCCATTCGATGAACGTACGATCCTCCATCGCGCCGTTATGGATCGGCACAATCTCGTCGAGCCGACCTTGCGTGAGCACAAAACCGCCAACATGCTGCGATAGGTGACGCGGAAATTCGAGCAACCGTTCGACCATGTCCTGCAACCGGGCAACTTCCGGATTGGCAACGTCAAACCCCGTTTCGGCAAAGCGGCGTTCCGGGAAACGGTTCGAGAAGCTACCCCAAACCGTGCTGGTCAGGCGTTGCGTGACGTCTTCGGTAAAGCCCAGCGCCTTGCCCACTTCGCGCACGGTGCTGCGCGATCGGAAATGGATGACGGTCGCCGCGATCGCGGCACGGTCTCGCCCATAGCGGCGATAGATATACTGCATCACCTCTTCGCGCCGCTCATGCTCGAAATCGACGTCGATATCGGGCGGCTCGCTACGTTCAGCCGAGACGAAGCGCGAGAAGAGCAGGTCGTGCTTCATCGGATCCACCGACGTAACGCCGAGCACATAGCATACCACCGAGTTGGCGGCGGAACCGCGTCCCTGGCACAGGATCGGCGGGACGACGCTCCGTGCGAACCGGACGACGTCGTGAACCGTCAAGAAATAATAGGCGTATCCGCATTTCTCGATCAACGCGAACTCCTCGCGGAGCGATACGATCAGCTTGTCCGGCACATAGCCGTCATATTGGTCGATCGCCGATTGCCACGCGAGGTGTTCCAACCAGCCCTGTGGAGTCCAGCCTGCGGGGACGGGCTCATGCGGATACTCGTATTTGAGTTCGTCGAGTGTGAAGTCGATTCGCGCCAGCAGCTTTGCCGCCTCGTCGATCGCATGCGGTCGGTCGCGGTAAAGATGCGCGATGTCGTCGACCCCCTTCAGATGGCGCTCGCCATTGGCACCGAGGCGTTTTCCGGCACGCTGGATCGTCGTTCCCTCGCGGATGCAGGTGACGACGTCATGAAGCGAGCGATCGTCCGCCACCGCATAGCGCACGTCGTTGGTCGCCAGGATCGGGACGCGCGCCTTGGCCGCGATCCGGGCAAGCCGGAGCTGACGCCGCCGATCGCGACCGCCATGTGGCATCGTTACGCCAAGCCACACCGATCGCCGCGCCAGCGGGCGGAGCGCGACAAGTGTGGCTTCAAGACCGGCATCGTTGCGCTTGGGAAGTACGAAATCCTTGTGCGCGACCACCGGGCGGGCGGTGCATTCCGGCATGACGATCAACAAAATCTCACCCAGATGCGCGATCAGATCGTCGAAGCCGAGGATGCAGCCACCTTTCTCGGCGCGCCGGTTGCCTAGTGTCAGCAGTCGCGTCAGCCGTCCCCATCCAGCCCGGGTTGCGGGATAAGCGACGATGTCCGGCGTACCGTCGGCGAATACGAGACGCGCGCCGACCACCAGTTTGAAATCGAACGGCGGCAGCTTCGCGCCGAGTTGACCCCGTTTTGCGCGTTCCAGTGCATCATAAGCGCGGACCACGCCGGCAACCGTATTGCGATCGGCGATGCCGATACCGGCCAGTTTCAATTCGATTGCGCGGCCGACGATGTCGCTCGGATGGCTGGCACCGTCGAGGAACGAGTAGTTGGTCGCGGCGACGAGTTCGGCGAACTCGGTCATGACGCAGGTAGGGTCATGCGAAGACGCCGTGGAGGTACCAGCGCGGCGCCTCCATCTCGGAATACAGGCCGTGGCGGAAGATCCAGAAGCGGCGGCCGCGGCGGTCCTCGATGCGGTAGTAATCACGCGTCGGAATGTCCTGGCGCCGCCACCATTCGCCCGCGATCCGCTCGGGTCCCTCGCTGTGCGCCACGTCGTGCACGGTGCGGCGCCAGCGGAAGCGGTGCGGCGGGCCGTCGGGGACCTCGGCCATCATCGATTCGATCGGCTGCGGCGGATCGAACAGATAGATCGGGCGCAGCGGCGGCTCACCGGCTTCGGGCGCGGTCCACGGCGTCGGGGCAGGGGCCTCTGCCGCCGGCAGCATCAGCTCGGCCTGTTCGGGGATGTGACTGTCGCGCGCCGAGAACCGGCGGACGCGCGCCCGGCCCAGCCGCGTGCCGAGCTGGTCGACCAACTGCGCAACCTCCCCCTTTTGCGCCTCGCCGCCTTCAAGCTTCAACTGCGACGCATCGAGCCGCTCGGCGAGCGCCACGTCGAGCCGGACCAGATCATAGCCGAACCCCGGATCGAGCGGATCGGCGAGGCTGTCGATCCGCTCGCGGAACAGGCGCATCAACAGCGCGACGTCGCGTATCGGCTGACCGGTCTCGATCCTGAGGCGCTGGACCAGCCCGTCGGCACGGAACAGCCGTACTTCCCACCGCCGCCCGCCTTCGTGACGTTGGGCCAGTTGCTCGGCGGCTTCGGCGGCAAGCTCCGCGATCACTTCCAGCGCGTATTCGGTGCGCGCGATGGGTTCGGCGAAGCGGCGTTCGACACCGATCTTCGGCACGGTGCGCCGCGCGACGATCGGCTCTTTGACCGATCCGTCGAGCCGGCGGATCATCATCGCCGCCTCCTCGCCGAACCGCGCCGCAATCGTCGCGAGCGGGCGTGCCATCACGTCGCCGACCGTCTTCAGCCCCGCGCGCGACAAGGCGGTGGTCGCATCCTCGTCGAGGCCGAGCGCCGCCACCGGCAACCGCTTCACCGCCCGCTTTTCATCCGGCGCAGGCGCCCCCGCATACCGCGCGAGCGCCCGCGCCGTGTCGGGTGTGTCGCCGAACGCATGGCGTACCAGTAGCCCGCGGCGCGCGAGGCGCTCCTCCAGATCGGCAGCGAGGCGACGCTCGCCCTCGAACTCGTGCACGCACCCGGCGATATCGAGGATCAGCCCATCGGGCTCGTCGAGCGCGACCGATGGCGTGTAGCGCTGGCATCCATCGGCCAGCCGCTCGAGCCATTCGTGATCGGCATGCGCATCATGCTCGTACACCTCCAGCTCCGGCACGCGGGCGCGGGCATCGGCGAGCGTCAGCCCGGGCTGGAGCCCTGCCCGTACCGCCTCGCGATCGAGCGCCTTCAGCCGGACCCCGCCCGACACCGTCTCGACGAACGCGATCGGCGTCTCAGCCCGTCCGACGAACAGATGCGGCCGCATCGTCCGCAGCCGCTCGATCGGCAGCCACGGGAATACCAGCGCCAGGTAGCGCCGCGGAATCACCAGAGGCGAAGGCGTTTTGGTCGAAGATGTGCGCGTCACGGTCCCACTCCACACGCCAGCGAAGCCCGGCCTGGCCTCCGCGTCGGCGCAGCAATTCGATGTCGAAGGCAGGTTTGCCAGGTGCGTCGGCTTCCAAAGGTCGGGAGCAACATGCCGCCACCCTCCAGCGCGACGCCGCCGCACTCGGCACCGGTTCGGCGCCAATACGCAGGCTGAGGATGGTCACGCCCGACGCTTCCGCGGCCAGCATCAGCCGCCGCGTCGCGGTCAGGTCGATCTTTGGCGCACGCCCCCAGGATTCGATCAGCAATGTGCCAAGCCCGTGACACCGCGCGGCATCGGCGGCGGCGCGCAACAAGTCCGCCTCGTCCTCGACCAGCCCCAGCACCAGCGACGTCACGTCGAGCCCCATCTCGACCAGCCCGGTCGCATGCAGCCGCCCGCCCTGCCGCTCGCTCGCCTCGGTCCGCAACCACATCACCGGCGCCGCGCGGGCCGCCAGAACCGAGGCCACTGCGAACCCTGCGCCACTCGCCGCATCGTCGACGGTCGCGAAAACCTCGTGCAACTGCGCCTTGGCCATCCCCTGCGTCAGCCATGCATCATCGGCGCGGCCATCACCCTGGGTCGGCATTCCCGTCGTGGCGATTCGCTTCAGGCGGGCAATCAGGGCGGACGACTCGTTCACAACTGTTCTTGTAATGTTCTACAGGGTGAGTCGCCAAGCGGAATCTTTCTGCCAGCGGGCGTCGCGTCCCGGGCGACGCTGTCATGCAGCCTTCATGACACGATAATGCAGCTGCTCGCAGCGGGGGCTCGCTTCGTCGTGCGGGCGCCGGTCAACATGAAAAATACGTCAGGAACAGTGTCTTTCCTGTGACAGGTCTTCCCCGAAGATTTGGCGGAATTCCTGGGTTCTTTACAGTTCTGAGACACGCTTGCACTCCTCCCGCAGAGCCGCCTCCTCCCGGATCGCGCGGCCGCGAACGCGCTCGCTATCGTCCCCAAAGGGGGGAGGGAGGGGCCTTGTGAGAGATCGCTTAACCATGACCAAAATCGCTTTCCGGCCGACGCTGTTGCGCAGTTCGGCGCTTTCGACGCTCGTCCTCGCCGGGCTGATCGGCGCCGCGCCGGCGTTCGCACAGGACGCCCCGGTCCAGCCCACCGCGGCTCCGGCAGCCCCAGCTGCTGCACCGGCCACCGCGGACGCCGGCCAGCCGCAGGACATCGTCGTCACCGGCACGCTGTTCCGCCGCACCGACACCGAGACGCCGTCGCCGGTCACCGTGCTGACCTCGGACTCGCTGGCCAAGGCCGGCATCAACAACGTGTCGGACGCGGTCCGCTCGATCTCCGCCGACAGCAGCGGCTCGGTCCCGACCTCGTTCACCGGCGGCTTCGGTGCGGGCTCGTCGGGGGTCTCGTTGCGGGGTCTGTCGGTGAACTCGACGCTCACCCTGATCGACGGTCTGCGTACCGCGAACTATCCGCTCGCGGATGACGGCCAGCGTTCGTTCGTCGACCTGAACACCATCCCGAACGCGATCGTCGACCGCGTCGAAGTGCTCAAGGACGGCGCCTCGTCGAGCTATGGCGCGGACGCGATCGGCGGCGTCGTCAACATCATCATGAAGAAGGAGATCGTCGGCGCGTACGGCACGGTCGAGGGCGGCGTGACCCAGCGAGGCGACGGCGGCAGCCAGCGCGCGACGCTGACGCTCGGCACCGGGCGCCTGAAGGAGCAGGGCTTCAACTTCTACGTCAGCGGCGAATATCAGCACAACGACGCGATCTACAATCGCAACCGCGGCTTCCCGTACAACACCGCCGACCTGACCTCGATCGGCGGCGACAACAACAATGCCGGCTCGGTCGCGCCGAGCAGCACGACCAGCGCAGTCGTCGCGCCCACCACGGTGACGACGCCGGGTAATATCCTGTCGGGCACCGGCCTTGCGACCGGCGCATTCCAGGTGCTCAACCCCAATGGTTGCGCCGCCGGCCAGACGCTCGTCACCACGCCGCGCTCGGGTACCAACTTCATCGACCAGGGTTGCGAGCAGAACCTCGTTTCCGATTACGGCCAGATCCAGCCCGAGCAGACCCGGTTCGGCGTCACCGTGCACGGCACCGCGCAAGTCAACGACAGGACGCAGGCGTATCTGATCGCGTCCTATTTCCAGAACGACGTGAAGTCGCAGGGCAATCCTGCTCTGATCCGTTCGGCCAACCCGGTCAACACGCAGAACATCGTCCTGCCCGCGACCTTGGCGAACGGCGCCGACAATCCCAATAACCCGTTCCCCAACGACGCGGCGGCGATCCGCTACCGGTTCGGCGACATCCCCGCCTCGTCCGAGTACAAGAACCACGTGATCCGCGCCGCCGCCGGCATCGACGGCCAGTTCGGCGAGGGCTGGGGCTATTCGGCGTCGGTCACCGCGGCGCATTCGTGGCTCGACATCACCCAGAACGGCTATCTCAACCTCGCCGGGCTGCAGACCGCGATCACCACCGGCAGCTATAATTTCGTCAATCCTGAGCTGAACACCGCCGCGGTGCGTGCCTCGATCTCGCCGACCGTCCGCACGCAGGCGACCAGCGATCTCGACATGGTCCAGGGCGTCATCACCAAGGACCTGTTCCAGCTTCCGGGCGGCGCGTTGCAGTTCGGCGTCGGCGGGTCGGTCCGCTACGAGGCGCAGAACGATCCGAGCCAGAACCCGGACTTCACCACGATTGGTCTCAACCAGTTCTCGGCGGTCGGCAATCGCACCGTCGAATCGGCCTATTTCGAGGTCAACGCGCCGATCCTGACCAGCCTCGAGATCGACGGCTCGGGCCGCTTCGATCATTATTCGGAGGGCTATAGCCACTTCTCGCCCAAGATCGGGGTGAAGTTCACGCCGATCCGGCAGGTCGCGCTGCGCGGCACCTTCTCGAAGGGCTTCCGCGCGCCAAGCTTCGCCGAGACGTCGGGCTCGGTGGTCGGCTTCACCACGGCGGTGCCACCCTGCTCGGTCCAGGCCCAGCACGGTGCCACGGTCACCGGCACGACCTGCTCGGGCGGCAGTGCGTACAACCAGTCCTATTCGATCGGTTTCAACACCGCCGGCAACCCGGACATCAAGCCCGAACTGTCGCGCAGCTTCACCGGCGGCGTGGTCGTCCAGCCGCTGCCGTGGCTGAGCTTCACCGCGGATTACTACAACATCAAGAAGACCCGCGTGATCACCGGCGGCCCGCTCGCGAACCAGGCGCTCGCCGCTTATTATGCGGGTACCGCGCTGCCGACCGGCTATAGCGTGACGCCGGACGCGATCGATCCGTCCTACCCGAACGCCCCGGCCCGCGCGCTGTTCGTCAACTCGCCTTACGCCAATGCGGCGGCACTCAAGACCTCGGGGCTCGATTTCTCCGCCCTCGTCCAGCTGAAGCCGAGCGACGATTTCCACTTCACCAGCCGTGCGGAGGCGACCTACATCCTCCATTACGACTTCAAGCAGAGCGATGCCGATCCGTTCGTCGACTATGTCGGCACGCAGGCGCCCTACATCACCTCGTCGGGCGCAGGCACGCCGGCGTGGCGCGGCAACTGGCAGAACAGCATCGACTACAAGGCGTACACGCTCACCGCGACGGCGTATTACACGTCGGGCTACAAGGCGGTGGCGTACGATCAGTTCGGCACCACCGACTGCAACGGCGGCAGCACCTATGGCGGCACGGACCCCGAGTTCAACTGCCATGTGAAGCACTTCGTCGACGTCGACCTGACCGGCAATGTGAAGGTCAACGACAAGTTCGACCTGTATTTCAACGTCGTCAACCTGCTCGACCAGAAGGCACCGCTGAACGCGGGCAACTATGCCGCGGTCAACTACAACCCGACCTACACGCAGATCGGTGCGGTCGGCCGGACGATGCGGATCGGCGCGAACTTCCAGTTCTGATCGCTTCGCCCGACGCATGGCCGGGGAAGGGGCGGACGGCAACGTCCGCCCCTTCTTTGTGCGCCGCACACTGGGGCGACATTTTCCGGGGGGAGAAATTTCGCCCCAATATCGAAAAGGCGCTTGCCGTTCCCGAAACCCCGGGCTAACAGCGCGCCTCACCCAGTCACCGTGTCGCTTCAGACCGGAGACATAGGCGCCAGAGCGGGCGTAGCTCAGGGGTAGAGCACAACCTTGCCAAGGTTGGGGTCGAGGGTTCGAATCCCTTCGCCCGCTCCAGTTTTCTTACCGAAAACAGCTGTCGAGGCCGATGCGGCCTTTGCGACATCATCCAAATATCTGTGAGTGACATCGCGGCCGGACATCGCGTTCCAGTCGATCGACGTCGACGGTACCTGTCAGGTTTCGCCTGTTCAGCATGACGCCGGCATCGCCTGGGGTCGGACGCCCCCATTGCGGCGATGGGTTTCCGGCGCATCCAAGCCATCCGGCAACGGAGCGCCGACTATGGCGTCTCCGGTGACGAGCCGACGTCCGGTACCTCCGGGGCAGGAGCCCATTCCAGACGGAGGCGCCCGCCCGCGCTGCCGACCGCTGCCCTGCCGCCGCGCGCGGCGATGCTCTCGGCCACCGCGGTGCGCTGACGCAACGTTCCGCCGCTCCCCGCGACCTGGGGGCCGCCGGGAGTATGCGCGTCGAGGAATTGCCGGTGGAGCGCTCCGTTCAGAACCGCGCGCGGACGCCGATTCGGTAGAAGCGGCCGAGCGTGTCGTACAGCGCCGGGTTCACGTCGAGTCCGGTGTTGGTCTGCGGCGAAGGCTCGGGATCGTGATCGAACAGATTGTCGACCTTGAAGAACATACTGACCTGCTTGGTGACGTTCACCGCACCGCCGATATCGAAGTAGAACGCGCCCTTCATCGTGTTGTTGTCGATCGTCGGGTTGTTGCTGGTCGAGACCGGGCAGTTGCCGGCCGAGCACACGACATACTGGTTCCCGTACACGCCATCGCTGAACCAGCGCTGCTGCAGCGTGATGCTGAACGCGTCGTTGTCGTAGCTCTCGGTGACGAGCCATTTCCAGTTCGGCGTCGCGCCGGTGTTCGCGCCCGCCGAATCGACCGGGATCGTGCCGGGCAGGCCCGGATCGGTGACGTATTTGATCACGTGCGTGGTCAGCCCGCGCAGGGTGAAATTGCCGTCGATCCCCATCGGTTTGCGCCACTGATAGCTCGCCTCGATATCGAACCCGTCGGTCTTGATCGACGCCAGATTGAACGACTGGACGTTGACGAATTTTGAATCGCTGTCGAGGTCGAACGCGCCGCAGGTATCGGGGATGTTGTCGACCAGGCAGAGGTTGACGACCTGCTGTGCGGACAGGCTGGAGATCACGTCGTTCAGCTTGATCTTGTAATAGTCGAACGACAGGCTGAGGCCGGGCAGCCATTTCGGCCGCGCATAGACGACGCCGAGTTCGGTGTTGCGTGCGATCTCGGGCCTTAGCGCCGTATTGCCGATCGTGTTCTGGATGATCAGCACCTGGCGGCCGTTCGGGTTCTCGGCCGTTCTGCGCGGATCGGTGAAGTTGGGGACGGTGGTCGTCACCGGTGCCGCGAACAGCTCGGACAGGTTCGGTGCACGGACGTCGCGCGACGTCACGGCGCGGAAGCGGAGCCCGTCGAGCGGCGTGTCCCAGGTGCCGCCGACCTTCCACGCATAGACGACCCCCGATGTCGAATAGCGCGTCGCCCGGCCCGCCGCGTTCACGTTCGCGCGACCCAGCGTGTCGGAGTTGAGGATCGGCAGGTTAAGCTCCAGGAAGCTTTCCAGAACGTTGTACTTGCCCGTTCCGTTCTTGTAATTACCGGCATACCAGTTGCTGCCGTTCACCGAATTCAGGCTGGGATCGGCCGGATAGAGTGCCGAGTTGGGGCTGATGTCGGAGACGCCCGCGCCATACGGATCGGCGTTCACGCGGTAGAATTCGCGACGATATTCGATGCCCGCCGCGACCGACAGCGGCCCCGCCCACAAAGTGATCGGCTCGCCGGAGATGCTGCCCGCGAAGGCGTCCTGCGTCTGCTTGGTATGCTGGAACGGCCCCGCAGCGGGCGTGACATAGGCGAGCGCCGCCGCCGATGGCGTGGCGCCACCGAAGATGTTGATCGGCTGGCAGCCCGCGGCGCGTGCGGCAGCGTCGGCGCAGACGATTTGGCCGTTGATCCGCGTCGCGTTGATCGCCTGGTTGTAGCGTCCGGTCAGGCTGATGTTGTCGACGTCGATGTCGGTGATGTTGATGCCGTGCTGGTACGATGCGTCATAGGTCCAGTTGGTGCCGAGCAGATCGGCCTTGCCCTTCAGGCCGCCGACGAAGCGATATTGGCGACGATCGGTGTTCACCCTGATATTCGGCAGGATCGCGTTGCTGAGGCCGTACTGGAAGCTGGTGATGCCGTTCGCCGCACAGGCCGCGGAGATGGATGCGGGCAGATAGGGGTTCGCGCACTGCACCGTCAGCCCGGTCTTCGCGGAGCCGGGATTGGGCTGGTTGTGCGTCTTCACCTGCGCGACGTTGGCGGTCATGTAGACCTCCATGTCGGGCGCGACGTCGTAGCTGATGCGCGTATAGCCGTTGAGGCGCTGGATCGCGGACTGCAGCGAGGTGCCCGATCCGACATGCCCCGACTGGTCGCCGCCGACGCAGAAGCCGACGAAGCAACCGTTGACGTTGCCGGCCCTGTCCTTGGCCGGCACGCCGTTCGATCCGTACTGGAACGGGAAGGGCTGGCCGTTGGCGTCGAACGCGGTGCCCTGCAGCGGGCCGGCGCTGATCAGGCCGTATTTGGTGTATTGGTACGCCTGGCCATGATCGCGCACCAGATATTGCGGCGACCCGTTGTTCATGATGCCGGTGTTGACCAGGGTCGTCGCACGGTACCAGTCGCGGCTGCCGGCGAGGTCTTCGCCGAAATTGCCCGGCCCGACGCCCTGTTCCTTGGCGTATTCGCCGCTCAGGATGACGTGCAGTCTGTCGTTGGCGAAGCTCTTGCCGACCGCCGCCTGGAACAGCACCTGGCCGTCGTCGCCATAGGTGGTCACGCCGGTCTGCACGTTCGCCTTGAACCCGGTGAACTTCGTGTCGGTGATGAAGTTGATCACGCCGCCGACCGCATCCGAGCCGTAGGAGGCGGACGCACCGCCGGTAACGATGTCGACGCGCTTGATCAGCAATTGCGGGAACTGGCTGATGTCGGGCACGCCGGTGACGTTGGCGCCGACGACGCGCTGGCCGTCGAGCAGCGTCAGCGTGCGGATCGTGCCGAGGCCGCGCAGCGAGAACGAGCTCAGCCCCTGCGATCCGCTCGACGTACTGAACGTCCCCGTGTTGGCGCCGGTCGAGCCCTGGAGCGAGGGCAATTGCGCCACCGTCGTGAAGATGTTGGGTTGCGCGTTCTTGAGGATCTGCTCCTCGCCGATCACCGTCGTCGGGGTCGGCGCGTTGAAGCCGCTCGACGTGATGCGCGTGCCGGTGACGACGATGTCGTTGGTGCTCGTAGCCCGGTCGTCGCCTTGCGCGGGCAGCTGCGGCGCGAGGGTCTGGTCGGCGGCGCTGGCCTGATCGGGTGCGGAGGCTGGCATGTCTGCCTCGGCGGGCGGCGGCGGCGCGGTCTGGGCCAGGGCGGGGCTGCACAACAACGCGACGGCGAGGACCGCTAAACTGGTAGCGTTACCATTCAAGATACCGGTACGTCGCCGATCGCGCGTGACGCTATGCATCAGTCCATCCCCTAGTTGCACGTGGCGCGTACCGTGTGTCCGGCTTGGCGACGTGTCGTTGCGGGGTCACTCTACCGTATGCTGCCGGGCGTATCATCTACGACCATGGTCGCAGTGCGGCGCCATCGACCGTGTCAGGGCATCAGCCGCTTGCGACCCTGCGACAGATGCCAGCGCATCGCGAGCGCGGCGCCGTCGGCGTCCTGCGCGCGGATCGCCTCGACGATCGCGTCATGCTCGTCCATCATCGCCTTGATCACCTCGGGCGCGCGCGACCGCGATATGTCGACGCCGGCGCGCAAAATCCGCATCACCGCATCCTGGAGATGATCGAAGACCGGCAGGAACGCGGCATTGGCGGTCGCCTCGGCGATCGCGCGGTGCAGGATCCAGTCCTCGTCATGCGCCGGCGCATTGGACAGCAGCGCGGTCCGCAGCGCCTCCAGCGCGCGCTCGATCGCGTCCATCTGGTGATACGACCGGCGCTGCGCCGCCAGCCGCGCCGCCTCCGCCTCCAGCACGAAGCGCACTTCGTAGGTGCCGAGCGTTGCGGCGATTTCCGCCATCGGCATGTGCGAGCCGAGCCGCTCCGACGGCCGCCGTTTGACATAGGATCCCGCCCCGCGCCGCGCCTGCGTGATTCCGTCCGATGCGAGCCGCGCCAGCGCTTCGCGCACGATCGTCCGCGACATGCCGAACATCGTCGCCAGCTTGTCCTCCGCGGGCAATCGGTCGCCGACCGCGAGCTGCTCGTCGAGGATGATCTGGACGATCCCGGTATAGGCCCGGTCCGCCAGCCGCTCGCCGCCGGTCACGACCGGCCTCGAATGTGGGGCTGCGGCATCGTCAGACGACATAGCTCAGCGCCATCACCAGCGCGAGGCCGACCACCGAGATCGCCGTTTCCAGCATCGACCATGTCCGGAACGTATCCGCGGTGCTCGTGCCGACATAGCTTTTGACCAGCCAGAATCCCGGATCGTTGACGTGGCTGAAGAATACGGAGCCCGCGCCGATCGCCAGCACGACCAGCTCCGGCGACACGCCGGAACTCGCAACCACGCCCGGCATGATCCCGACCGCAGTGATCGTCGCTACGGTCGCGGAGCCGGCCGCCAGGCGGATGCCGACCGCGACCAGCCAGCCGAGCAACAGCGGCGAGATCGAATACATTAGCACGGTGCGCGCGAGCAGGTCGGACAGGCCGGCGGTCACCAGCACCTGCTTCAACGCGCCGCCCGCGCCGATCGCGAGCAGGATCGCCCCCGCCGCGCCCATCGTCTCGTGCCACACCGCGTTCTGGATCGCGGCATCGCGCAGCCGCCGGCCGAACAGCAGCGGCAGGGCGATCAGGTTGGTCAGCAACAGCGCGACCACCGGATTGCTCGCCGCGACCAGCCAGGCGGTGCCCTTCATCCCCGGGATCATCTGCCCCAGCTCGCCGGTCGCGATCATCAGCACGGGCAGCAGCACGATCAACAGCGAGAATAGCCGCGCCGGCGGGGCGATGGCGAGTGCATGATCGTGCTGCACCGGCGCCTCCAGCCGCACGCCGCGCGTCGTGAACTTCGCCAGCAGCGGTCCGGAGATGATCGCCGTCGGGATGGCGATCGCGATCCCGTAGAGCATCGTCTTGCCCAGGCTGGCACCGAGCGCCTCGACCGCGAGCAAAGGGCCCGGATGCGGCGGCACCAGCGCGTGGACCACGCCAAGACCGGCCAGCGCCGGCATGATCAGCCTCAGCTTGGCGGCGTCGCGTTCCGGGCCGTCCTTGCCGGTCATCTCCTCGGCCGCCGCGACGACGATCGGCAGCAGCAGGACCAGCCCGGTCTCGAAGAACAACGGCAGCCCGACGACGATCGCGATGCCCAGCGTCGCCCAGGGCGCGGCCTGGACACCGGTCATCCGCAGCGCCGCCTTGGCCAGCGAGGCCGCAGCGCCCGACAGATGCAGCATCGCGCCCAGCGACAGGCCCAGCGCCACAACCAGTCCGGTGCCGCCGATGATGTCGCCGACGCCCTTCTGCACCGCCTTCGCCACCTCGGGCAGCGGCAGGCCGGCGAGCAGCCCGACGGTGAACGCGCCGCACAACAGGCCGATAAAGGGGTGGAGCCGCCCGCGGACGATCATCACCACGGCCAGGCCGATGCCGGCCAGCGCGGCGATCACCAGCCGCATGTCGGCACCGATCATCGGCATGCCGCCCGCGTTCCAGCGCGCGCGTCCGTTGCGTTCCGTGCACGCGTGTCCGGTGCGTGTGGCATCAGGCCCCTCCCGTCGCTCAGCGGCGCCTTCGCCTGCTGATGATTGCGGATATCTGTACGACAGGTCTTTTCGGCCTGACAACAGAAAAGGCTTGATTGCGTCCAAATTCGTGGCCCATACTCAAAACCTGTCCAACCGAATCCGTATAAGTGGATCGCTGGATCGACGGCGCAAACCCTGTGGCGGCACCGGATCGTCGCGGCACAGGCTGAAGCTCAGGGAGGATGACCATGGAACGGACCGGCCACGACATCGGGCGTCCCCCGAGGACCAAGGCGGCGGCACCAGCGGTGGCACCAGCGCTGGGGACCCACGCGGCGCTGACACCGACCCAGATCAGGGTACTCCGCGGCGTTCATTCGGGTCTGCTCAACAAACAGATCGCGTTCGATCTCGGCATCGCCGAGGCCACCGTGAAGGTCCACATGACCGCGCTGATGCGCAAGCTCAACGTCCGCAACCGGACCCAGGCGGCGATCGTCGCGCAGACGCTGGCGATCTGAGTCCCCCCCTTCGATCCTCCCCCGCCAGGGGGAGGTGGCGCCGAAGGCGACGGAGGGGGAGGACACGCAACCGGGGTTTTCCCTTTCCTCCCCCTCCGTCTGGCAAGCGCCAGCCACCTCCCCCTGGCGGGGGAGGATTCGAAGGCATCACCTCCCCAAAGATACGACCTTCGTCGCAGATGAAGCGCACCCCGACGAACGGTAGGACTGCTGTCCTGATAACGGGAGACGGACGATGGTTGCGAAATGGCTGCTCTGCGGAACGGCGCTACTGATCGCCGCGCCGGCGTTCGCGAAATCCGCCCCGTCTTCGAAACTTGGCGCTCCCGCCAAGTCCGTCTCGGTCTATCTCACCCAGCCCGACGACCCGAGCGCGATCACCGTCAAGGGCGTCGGCGACGGTCGCGCCGACGACAGCGTCGCGCTCCAGCAGGCGATCGACGCGGCCGCGGCGGGCGGCCATGGCGGCGTCGTGTTCCTCCCCTCCGGACGCTACCGGATCAGCCGCACCATCTTCGTCCGCTCTGCCGTCCGGATCTTCGGCATCGGCCCGACTCGGCCGGAGATCGTGCTCGGCGACAACAGCGCCGGCTATTCCTCGGGCGTCGCGGCTATGGTCAGCTTCACCGGCGAGGACCAGTACCGCGTCGGAAAGGCGCCCGTGCCGCCGCGCACCAGCGTACCCTTCGACGCCGCGATCTTCGATGCGACCTCCAGCACCTTCTATTCCGCGCTCTCCAACGTCGATTTCCGGATCGGCGAAGGGAATGCCGGCGCGGTCGCGGTCCGCTTCCGCGTCGCGCAGCACGGCTATCTGCGCCACGTCGATTTCCACATCGGCTCGGGCCTTGCGGGTGTCTACCAGGCGGGCAACGAATTCGAGGACCTGAAATTCTTCGGCGGCCGCTACGGCATCATGTCGGAGAAGACCTCGCCCGCCTGGCAGTTCACGCTGATCGACTCCGAGTTCCAGGGCCAGCGCGATGCGGCGATCCGCGAGCATGAGGTCGACCTGACATTGGTCAACGTCGCGATCCGCGACACGCCGGTCGGGATCGAGATCGACCGCGGCTATTCCGACTCGCTGTGGGGCAAGGATGTCCGGTTCGAGAACGTGTCGCAGGCAGGCGTGATCGTCTCGGCGGAGAACAGCGTGTTCACGCAGATCGGCTTCGACAATGCGGTGGCGTCGAACACCCCGACCTTCGTCCGCTTCCGCGACAGCGGGAAGGCCGTGGCGGGGGCAGGGCCAAACTACCGGGTCAGCGATTTCTCCTACGGCCTGAAGCTGGCCGGGTTGGGCGCGAACGGCGAGTATGCGACCGACATCCAGATGGCACCACTCGCGCGCATGCCCGCGAGGCGCACCTCGGCGATCCGCGCGGTGCCACCGGTCCGAGACTGGGCGAACGTCCATGATCTCGGCGTGAAGGGCGACGACACCACCGACGACACCGCAGCGTTGCAGCGCGCGATCGATACGCACCGCGTACTGTACCTTCCGGTCGGTCGCTACCGCGTCACCGACACGATCAAGCTCCGCCCCGACAGCGTCCTGATCTCGCTCCACCCCAGCCTCACGCATCTCTATCTGCCCGACGAGACGCCTGCGTACATGGGCGTCGGTGGCCCGAAGGCGCTGCTGCAGAGCGCGAAGGGCGGCAACGCGATCGTCTCCGGCCTCGGCCTGTGGACCGGCGGCGTGAACCCGCGCGCGACCGCACTGCTATGGAAGGCCGGCGAGGCGTCGATGGTCAACGACGTCAAGATCCAGGGTGGCGGCGGGACCGTGCTGACCAAGGGCAGCCCGATCGGCTTCGGCGATCCGCGCGCGCGCTTCGACGGGCAGCACCCCAGCATCTGGGTGACGGACGGCGGCGGCGGCACCTTCGCGGCGATCTGGTCGCCCAACACCTTGGCCTCGGCGGGCTTCCAGGTCTCGAACACCAAGACCCCGGGCCATGTCTACGAACTGTCGGCCGAGCACCATTATCGCGCCGAGATCGTCCTCGATAACGTCGAGAACTGGGAGTTTCTCGCGCCGCAGACCGAGCAGGAAGTGCGTGACGGCGTCGATGCGATCTCGACCGAGATCCGCAATTCGCGCAATATTCTGTTCGCCAATTATCATGGCTATCGCGTAACGCGGACGATCAAGCCGATGGACGCCGCGGTAAAGCTCTACAATTCCGGTGATATCCGCTTCCGCAACGTCCATGTGAACGCCGAAAGCGGCTTTGCGAGCTGCGACGCGAAGGGCTGCGGCACGTATCTGCGTGCGAGCAAGTTCCCGTTCGAGAACGCGATCAAGGACATGACCCGCCAGCAGGAGGTGCGCGAGCGCGAGTTCGCCCGGCTCGACGTGCCGGCCGCCCCCGCGACCGCAGCGACCCAGCCCGCAATTCCCGTATCGCCGGGCGTCGAAAAGCTCGCCGACGGCTTCTATTCGATCGCCGGCGGATCGATCGATGCGAAGGGGAAATTGTATTTCATCGATCGGCAGTTCCAGCGGATCCATGGCTGGACCAAGGCCGAGGGGTTGTCGATCGTCGCGGATGCGCCGCTCGACGCGGTGAACCTCGCGGTCGATCGCTCGGGCAAGCTGCTCGTCCAGTCCTCCGCCGGGCGCGACGGGACCGTCTACAGCATCGATCCGGCCAAGCCCGCCGAGGTCACGGTCATCGCCCCGACAGCCGCCGGCCCGCACCGCGGCGCGGCGACGTTGCTGCCCGTTAACGTCTGGGCGAACGGGGAGTTCGCCGACCGGATCGACCCGGCGACCTATACCTACCCGACGATGGCGGACATCTTCACCACCAAGATGGGCGAGGCCAAGCCGCAGCAATATGTCTCGCCCGACGGATCGCTGGTGCTCCCGGCGTTCCGCGTCTGGAACCAGGGGCCGGACGATCACCGCGGCTGGCGCTGGTCCGACACGCTCGACAGCTACGGCTTCGTCGCGGCCGCCCCCGGTGAACGAATCGTCCTGACCAACGCCTCGGAGAACCGGACCTATAGCGGCGTCGTCGGCGATCAGGGCCGCCTGACCGACTTCAAGGTCGTCGCCGATCGCGGCGGCGAGAGCGTCGCGCGCGATGCCGCGGGCAACCTCTACGTCGCCAACGGCCAGGTGTTCGTCTACGCCCCCGACGGCACTCTGGCCCGCCGCATCGACGTCCCCGAACGTCCGCTGCAACTCGTGATCGGCGGCGCCGACCGCCGCACGCTGTTCATCCTCACGCACCACGCACTGTACGCGACCGGTATCTAGAACCCCCTGCTAGCGAAACAGGGCGAGCGGCACGGCCTCGCCCATCGCGCGATACCCGGCCTCCGACGGGTGGAGATGGTCGCCCGAATCATAGCGGGGCGACAGCCGGTCGGGGTGCGCCGGATCGCGCATCGACCGGTCGAAATCGACCACCGCGTCGAACACGCCGGATGTGCGGATGAACGTGTTGATCGCCTGCCGATCGGCCTCGTTGGCGGCGTCGGGGTGGTAATAGCTATTGCCCCCGAACGGCATGACCGTGCCGCCGATCACCGTGATCCCGTGCGCATGCGCCCGCGCGACCAGTTGCGTGAAGCCGGCCTTGAGCTGCGCGACCAGCGCGGCGTGCTGCGCGGGCGTGGCAGGCGCCTCGCGGGTCAGTACGCCGAGATCGTTCACGCCCTCCAGCACGATCGCCCAGCGCACGCCGCTGCGCGCGACGACATCGCGATCGAACCGCGCGAGCAGATTGGGGCCGAGCCCGTCGAGCAGCACGCGATTGCCGCCGATCCCCGCATTGACGACGCCGATCGCCTGCGTTGCAGGGCGCGCGCGGAGTCTTTGCGCCAGCACGTCGGTCCAGCGGGTGTTGCGCTCGGGCTTCACGCCGTACCCGTCGGTGATCGAGTCGCCGATCGCGGCGATGGTACCCGCGGCCGGTGCCCCGGCGACCTCGACATCCGCGAGCGCATACCAGTGGGTCGTCGGCGTCGCACCCGCCAGCGTCCCGTCCTCGACCGCGTTGCCGGCCCGCGTGAAACTCGTCGCGCGCGAGCCGGGATGTCCGGTCTGCGGGCTGGCAGCGTCCGGCAGATACAGGCTGACGGCGAGATCGGCCCCGGCTGCGACCCGGAGCGCGACCGGGTCACTGTAGATTTCCGCACCGGCCGGGATCACCGCGTCGCCCTGCCCCGAGAAGGTCAGCCGGGCGCCGCCTTCGATCCGCGGCGTGCCGGGCGCGACCGACCGCGCAAGGTGCGCCCCGCCGATCGCCAGCGGACGCGTACCGAATGCGTTGGAGAGCCGGATGCGCACGCGCTCACCGCCGGCCGACACGCGCACGACCTGCCGCAGCGTGATCGCGCCGGCACGATCGGCGGGTAGCGCATTGTCGCCCTCGGCGGTCATCTGCGCCGATCCCCAGGTCGCGATCCAATGCGTGTTTCGTGGCTGCGCAGTGTCCCGTGCAGTGTCCCGCGCGCTTGCGCCCGTCACGATCAGGGCGCCCAACATCAGCGCTACCGGCCACCGTCTCGTCATTGCGTCCTCATCCTCTTCCGTCGCGTCAGCGCATCGTTATCGAAGGGTTATTGCGGGTTGCCGGGCGCGTACGGAAAGCGCTGCGCCTTGTACCATGCCAGATCATGCGCCGGGGCAGCCGCGCCCTCCGGCAGCGGCAGGCCGTTGACCGACATCCAATAGGCAAGGCTCGCATCGCGCCACCACCGCGCTTCGCGCTCCTGCACCGCCAGATACATCGCGGTCTTGCCCCAGCGCTCGGCATCGACCTGCGGCTTCAGCGCATCCCATCGCCGGCGCATGTCCGCGACATAACCGACGCCGGAATCGTAATCATGGACCATCTCCGCCCATAAACTCCGCCCAGACGCCATGCGCCGATCCCAGGAGACGTGGTGGAACCACAGCAGGTCACGCTCCGGCGTCGTCGCCGGATCGGCGAGCCGGCGGGCGAGGGCCGGGGCGTATTGCGCCACCGCGTTGCTGCCCGTCTTCGTTCGATCGAAACCGATCCCGGCCTTGTCGGCGCGGTGGTAATAGACCGGGTTCCATTCTGGCCGCTTCAGGTCGGCGATCCAGGGCGCGGGACCGTAATGATGCCCGGTCGCCATGAGGTGCGCGAGCCCCAGGGGCGTCATGTAGTCGACCACCGCCTCGCGCGATCCCATCATCATCGCGACGACTGGATCGACGATGCCGGGCGAGGGCGCGAACGTCATCGCCGCCCATTCGCGCGCGATCGGTGCGGCGCCGAGCGTCGGATCCCACGCCATCCGCCCGAACGCGTACCAGTTCGCCTGGTTGAACGTCGAGCCCGCCCAGTCGCGGTCGCGCCCGATGTTCGCGACACCGGCCATGCCCGTCAGCGTATGACCTTCGACCGACCCGTCGACGACGTCAGCGACGGTCTCGCCGGGCTTTTGCATCGTCTCGCTCGCCAGCGTCTCGGCGAACATCGGCCCGAGATAGGCGAGGTGCGTCGCGAAGCCGAGATACTCCTTGGTGATCTGGAACTCGATCATCAGCGGCGTCTTGGGCATCGCCCCGAACAGCGGGTGGAACGGCTCGCGCGGCTGGAAGTCGATCGCGCCGTTCTTGACCTGGACGATGACGTTCTTGGCGAACGTGCCGTCGAGCGGCTTGAACTCGGTATAGGCCTGTTTGGCGCGGTCCTCCGGGTCGGTCTCGGCATAGACGAACGCGCGCCACATCACGATTCCGCCATGCGGCGCGACCGCGGCCGCGAGCATGTTGGCGCCGTCCGCATGGCTGCGGTGATAGTCGCGCGGTCCCGGCTGGCCCTCGCTGTTCGCCTTGACCAGAAAGCCGCCGAAATCGGGGATGCTGCGATAGATCTCGTCGGTCTTCGCCTTCCACCACGCGGCGACCTGCGGGTCGAGCGGGTCGGCGGTCTTCAGGCCACCGATCTCGATCGGGGCCGAGAAGCGCGCCGACAGGTACACCTTGATCCCATACGGCCGGAACACGTCGGCGAGCGCCGCCGCCTTGACGATATACGGCGCGGTCAGGCTGTCGGCTTTCGCGTTGACGTTGTTGAGGACCGTGCCGTTGATCCCGATCGACGCATTGGCGCGCGCGTAATCGGTGTAGCGCGGATCGCGGAAATCGGGGAGCGTCCACCAGTCCCATAGCGACACGCCGGCATAGCCGCGCTCGACCACGCCATCCAGATTGTCCCAATGGTTCAGCACGCGCAGTTTCACGCGAGGGCTCGAGGTCAGGGCGATCCGGTCGAGGCTGCCACCGGTCTGGAGGTGTCGCAGCAGCGCGAAGCTGCCGTAGAGCACGCCGCGATCGGTGTTGGCGGTGACGAGCAGGACACGGCGATTGCCGATCGTGACGAGGCCGACCCGGTATCCTTCGTCACCGAGCCCGGCCAAGGACAAGCGAAGTGCCGCGACGTCGCGATCGCCGGCGGTGGCCAGCAGGATCGGCGGCGTGCTCGTCCCGAACAGCACCGCGCCGCGCCGCAGTTCGTCCGCCGCGACCCGCAGCGTCGGCGTATCGCCGCGCGCTTCGATCGCCGGGGCATTCCGCGCAGGCGTCGTCGCCGACGCGTGATAGCGCAGCCAGAGGTCGTAGCCGTCTTCGGCCCGCGCCGGTCCGGTCAAACCAATTACTGCCCCGAACAGCAGCGCGAACTTACCGATCCATCGGCCGAATTGCGTCATAATCCTCTCCCGCCGTTCCGCGCCACATTGACAGGATCGCGGATGATCAGCCATGTTATCGCTATCACGACGACGGCTTCGACAGCAATGCCGCGTTTCAAATTAGGAGAGAATCGTGGCCGGTACGAAGATAGAAACGATCGCACCGACCATCATGCCGACCCGGCGCGACCTTTTCGGGCTGCTCGGCTCGGTCTCGATCGTGGGGCTCGTTCCCGGTGTCGCGCAGGCTGCGGCGGCGACCCCGATCTATCGTGACGCACGCGCGCCGGTCGATCTCCGGGTCCGCGACCTGATGGCGCGGATGACGCTGGAGGAGAAAGTTGGCCAGACCATTTCGCTGTGGGCGACCAAGGCGGACGTGATGACTGTCGGCGGCCTGACGTTCGATCCGGCGCGCGCGACCGCGGCGTATCCGGCGGGCTTCGGCCAGGTGACGCGCCCGTCGGACCTGCGCGGCGGGCCGTCGGTCGCGGCGGTGGCGGGCGGCACCGGTGCACGGTTCCGCGGCTCGGCCTCGACGATCGCGTTTGTCAACGCGGTCCAGCGCTGGGCGAAGGGCACGCGGCTCGGCATCCCGGTCATCTTCCACGAGGAATCGCTGCACGGCTACATGGCGCCCGACGCGACGATGTTCCCGCAGGCGATCGGCATGGCAGGTGCGTTCGACCGTGACCTAATGCGCCGCGCGCAGGTGGTCATCGGTCGCGAAGTGCGCGCGCACGGCAGCCACCTCTCGCTGTCGCCGGTCGTCGACATCGCGCGCGACCCGCGCTGGGGCCGGATCGAGGAGACGTTCGGCGAGGACCCGTATCTGTGCGGCGAGATGGGCGTCGCCGCGGTCGAGGGGCTGCAGGGCGACAGCACCACCCTCGCGCCGGGCAAGGTCTTCGCCACGCTGAAGCACATGACCGGCCACGGCCAGCCCCAGGCAGGCAACAATATCGGCCCCGCGCCGATCGGCGAGCGCGAACTCCGCGAGAGCTTCTTCCCGCCCTTCCGCGCGGTCGTGACGCGCACCGGGATCGGCGCGGTGATGCCGTCGTACAACGAGATCGACGGCGTGCCGAGCCATGCGAACAGATGGCTGCTCGGCGACGTGCTGCGCGGCGAATGGGGCTTTTCGGGCGCGATCGTCAGCGATTACGGCGCGATCGAGGAACTCGACACGATCCACCACATCGCGCCCGACCTCGCCGGTGCGGCGCGGCTGGCGCTCGAGGCGGGCGTCGACAGCGCGCTGCCGGATGGGATCGCGTTCCGGACATTGCCCACGCAGATGCGGGCGGGGACCGTGCCGATCGCGGCGGTCGACGCGGCATGCGCGCGGATGCTCGCGCTGAAGTTCCGCGCCGGGCTGTTCGAGGAATCGTCGGTCGACGCCCGCGCGGCCGCTCGCCTGACCGGTAACGCAGAAGCACGCGGCGTCGCGCTGGAAGCCGCGCGCAAATCGATGTGCCTGCTCACCAACGACGGCACGCTGCCGCTCGCGCCCAAGGGCAGGATCGCAGTGATCGGCCCGAACGCGGCGATCGCGCGGCTCGGCGGCTATTCCGCACCGCCCCGCCAGACCGTGTCGCTGCTCGATGGCGTGCGCGCGCTGGTCGGCGGCAGCGCTACGGTCCTTCATGCGCAGGGCGTGTTCATCACGCAGAGCGAGGACCGGTCGCAGGACGAGGTGCTGCTCGCCGATCCCGCCAGGAACCGTGCGCTGATCGCCGAGGCGGTCGAGGTCGCGCGCGGGGCCGATACGATCATCCTCGCGATCGGCGATACCGAGCAGACCAGCCGTGAGGGCTTCTCGGCGAATCACCTCGGCGATCGCACCACGCTCGACCTGCTCGGCGAGCAGAACGCGCTGTTCGACGCGCTGCATGCGCTCGGCAAGCCGATCGTCATCGCCGCGATCAACGGCCGTCCGCCGAGCTGGCCCAGCGTGATCGCGAAGGCGAACGCGGTCCTCGAATGCTGGTATCCGGGGCAGGAGGGCGGCACCGCGATGGCCGAGGCGCTGTTCGGGCGGATCAATCCCGGCGCCAAGCTGCCCGTTACCGTGGTGCGCGAAGTCGGGCAGGTGCCGTTCTATTACAACCGTAAGCCATCGACGCAGCGCGGCTATCTGTTCGCGGAGACGGCGCCGCTGTTCCCGTTCGGGCACGGGCTTAGCTACACGCGCTTCGAGATCAGCGCGCCGCGGCTGTCGGCGGCGAAGATCGGCATCGCCGGCAGCGTCGGGGTCGAGGTCGACGTTGCCAATATCGGCCAGCGTGCCGGCGACGAGGTCGTGCAGGTCTATGTCCGCGACCAGGTGTCGTCGGTGGCGCGGCCGGTGATGGAGCTGAAGGGGTTCGAACGCGTGACGCTCGCGCCCGGCGAGCGACGGACGTTGCGCTTCACGCTCGGGCCGGACGCGTTCGCACTGTGGGACGTCGACATGCGCGAGATCGTCGAGCCGGGCCTGTTCACGATCATGGCCGGGCCGAGTTCGGCACAACTGAAATCCGCCATCCTCGAAATCGCCTAAAGGATCCGCGATGCCCAAGATCGTTTCCGCCCGCGTCATCGTCACCTGTCCGGGGCGCAATTTCGTCACGCTGAAGATCGAATGCGACGACGGCACCACCGGGCTTGGCGACGCCACGCTCAACGGCCGCGAGTTGAGCGTCGCGAGCTATCTGACCGATCATGTCGTGCCCTGCCTGATCGGCCGCGACGCGCACCGGATCGAGGACGTCTGGCAGTATCTCTACAAGGGCGCGTACTGGCGGCGCGGCCCGGTGACGATGGCGGCGATCGCCGCGGTCGACACCGCCTTGTGGGACATCAAGGGCAAGCTCGCGGGCATGCCGGTGTACCAGTTGCTCGGCGGCGCGGCGCGCGATGCCTGCATGGTCTATGCGCACGCCAACGGCACCACGATCGAGGACACGATCGCCGTCGCCAAGGCCGAGCAGGCGAAGGGGTACAAGGCGATCCGGCTGCAATGCGGCGTGCCGGGGCTCGCCTCGACCTATGGCGTCGCCAAGCATGGCGCACGCTACGAACCCGCCGATGCCGACCTGCCGAGCGAGAGCGTGTGGTCGACCGAGAAATACCTGCGTGTCGTCCCCGAACTGTTCAAGGCCGCGCGCGAGGCGATGGGCTGGGACGTCCATTTGCTCCACGACATCCACCACCGCCTGACCCCGATCGAGGCGGGGCGGCTCGGCAAGGCACTCGAGCCGTACAACCTGTTCTGGATCGAGGACCCGACGCCCGCCGAGAACCAGGAGGCGTTCAAGCTGATCCGCCACCACACCACGACGCCGATCGCCGTCGGCGAGGTGTTCAACTCGATCTGGGACGCGAAGGACCTGATCCAGAACCAGCTGATCGACTATATCCGCGCGACCGTCGTGCATGCGGGCGGCATCACGCACCTGCGCCGTATCGCCGCGCTCGCCGACCTGTATCAGGTGCGGACCGGCTGCCACGGCGCGACCGACCTGTCGCCGGTGGCGATGGCGGCGGCGCTGCATTTCGGGCTGTCGGTGCCCAATTTCGGCGTGCAGGAGCATATGCCGCACACCGACGAGACCGATGCGGTCTTCCCGCATGCGTACAGCTTCGACGACGGCATGATGCATCCGGGGGAGGCGCCGGGGCTCGGCGTCGACATCGACGAGGATCTCGCCGCGACCTACGACTATAAGCGCGCCTATCTCCCGGTCGCGCGTCTCGAGGATGGCACGCTGTGCAACTGGTGAAAGGCGCCCCCGCCGCCGCCGCACTTGAGAAACCACGCGGGAAAGTCCGCTGGATCGTCTGCGCGCTCCTCTTCGCCGCCGTCGCGCTCAGCTATATCGACCGCCTCGTGCTGCCGGTGCTGAAACCCGAACTCCAGGCGCGTTATAACTGGAGCGAGCAGGGTTATGCCGATCTCGCGATCGCGTTCCAGGCCGCATACGGCATCGCCTATGTCCTGTTCGGGCGCTTCGTCGACCGGGTTGGCGCGAAGATCGGCTATGCGGTCGCGGTGACGCTGTGGACGATCGGGCATGTCGCGCATGCGCTGTTCACCAGCGCCGGCATGATGATCTTAGCACGTATCCCGCTCGCGATCGGCGAGGCCGGGGCGTTCCCCGCCGCGCTGGCGGCCGCGAACGAATGGTTTCCGCAACGCGAGCGAGCGCTGGCGATCGGCATCTTCAACGCGGGCTCGAACGTCGGGGCGATCCTCACGCCGTTGATCGTGCCGGTGATCGCGGTGACGTTCGGCTGGCGGATGGCGTTCATCGCGACCGGCGCGCTGACCGTGATCTGGCTGGTCGCCTGGCTCGCCTTCTACCGGTCGCCGCGCAAGCACCCGCGCGTCACGCCTGAGGAACTGGCCTGGATCGAGGCCGATCCCGTGCCCGCCGCCAAGCCGGTCCGCTGGCGGACGCTGCTACGGTTGCGGCAGACCTGGGCGTACATGCTCGGACGGTTCCTGATCGATCCGGTGTGGTGGACGTTCCTGTTCTGGCTGCCCGATTTCTTCAACCGGCAATACGGCGTGAAGATGCTCGATTTCGGGCCGCCGCTGGTCGCCGTGTATGTGCTGGCCGATGTCGGATCGGTCGCGGGCGGCTGGTTCTCGTCGCGGCTGCTGGCACGCGGCCAGACGCCCAACCGCGCACGGAAAACCGCGTTGTTCGCCTGCGCGCTGTTCGCCCTGCCGATCATCTTCGCCGCGCAGACACCCGGACTCTGGTGGGCGGTCGCGGCGATCGGGCTAGCGTGCGCCTGTCACCAAGGCTTCTCCGCCAACGTCTATGCAATCCCCGGCGACCTGTTCCCGCGTGGCATGGGCGGATCGGTGATCGGTCTCGGCGGGCTGGCGGGCGCGTGCGGTGGCATGCTGATGGCCAAGTTCGCGGGGACCATCCTGGCCGGCGTCGGCAGCTATGGACCGATCTTCGTGGTCGCCGGATGCGCCTATTTCGTCGCGCTGCTGGTTATCCACCTGCTCGTCCCGCACTATACCCCCGTCGATCCGGAACGCCTCGCATGACCCACCCGCTACGCCTCCACCCCGACCGCCTCTTCCCCAGCGACGGCCGTACCCGCGACATCGCCCGCGCGCTGCATGCGGGCGTGAAGGACCTGCCGATCGTCAGTCCGCACGGCCATACCGATCCGGCATGGTTCGCGCGGAACGAGGCGTTCAGCGATCCCGCCTCGCTGCTGATCGTCCCCGATCACTACGTCTTCCGGATGCTCTACAGCCAGGGCGTACCGCTCGACGCGCTCGGCGTGCCGACGGTCGATGGCAGCATCACGGAAACCGATCCGCGGAAAATCTGGCGCATCTTCGCGGAGAACTACCATCTGTTTCGCGGCACGCCGTCGCGGATGTGGCTCGACTGGGTGTTCGCCGAGGCATTTGGGATCGAAGTCCGCCTCGAACCCGCCACCGCCGACCTGTATTACGACACCATCGAAGCCGCGCTGAAGACGCCCGAATTTCGCCCGCGCGCACTGTTCGACCGGTTCGGCATCGAACTGATCGCGACCACCGAGAGCCCGCTTGACCCGCTCGATCACCACGCCGCGATCCGCGCGAGCGACTGGAACGGCCGCGTCGTCACCGCCTATCGCCCCGATCCCGTCGTCGATCCGGAGACGCCGGGTTTCGCCGCCAATGTCCGCCGCTTCGGCGAAACCGCGAACGAAGACGTCGGCAGCTATGCGGGCTATCTCGCGGCGCACCGCTTCCACCGTGCACGCTTCCGCGATGCCGGCGCCACCTCGACCGATCACGGCCACCCCTCGGCGGCAACCGCGGACCTTACACCCGCCGAAGCCGAGGCACTCTATGCGCGCGTCATGGCGCAGCCGACCGCGGCGGAGGCGGAACTCTTCCGCGCGCAGATGCTGACCGAGATGGCGGCGATGTCGGTCGAGGACGGCATGGTGATGCAGTTGCACCCCGCCGTATCGCGCAGCCACAACGCCTCGGTGCTCGCGCGCTTCGGCCGCGACAAGGGCGGCGACATCCCGCTGCCCGGCGAGTTCGTCCGCGCGCTGAAGCCCCTGCTCGACCGGTTCGGCAACGATCCCCGCCTGACGCTGATCCTCTTCACGCTCGACGAGGACACCTACTCCCGCGAACTCGCCCCGCTCGCCGGCCATTACCCGTCGCTCCGGCTCGGCCCGCCCTGGTGGTTCCACGACAGTCCCGAGGGCATGCGCCGCTTCCGCGAACGCGCGACCGAGACAGCCGGATTCTACAACACGGTCGGTTTCAACGACGACACCCGCGCTTTCCTGTCGATCCCCGCGCGCCACGACGTCGCGCGCCGGATGGACTGCGCGTTCCTCGCCAAGCTCGTCGCCGAACACCGGCTCGAAGAGGACGAAGCACACGCGGTCGCCCGCGCGCTCGCCTATGAGCTCGTCAAACAGGCGTACCGGCTGTGAGGCTGTCGACCGCCACGCTCGACCGATTGCCCGCCGCCGTCGCGCGGCCGACCTACGACCGGTCGCGCGTGACGCGCGGCGTGGTGCATCTCGGCATCGGCGCATTCCACCGCGCCCATCAGGCGGCGGTGTTCGAGCAGGCGCTGGCGGCGGGCGACCTGCGCTGGGGCATTACCGGCGTATCGCTGCGATCCGCCGGCGTCCGCGACCAGTTGGCGCCGCAGGACGGTCTCTACACGCTCGTCGTCCGTGACGGCGAGGGCGAGCGCTTGCAGGTCATCGGCGCGGTCATGGACATGCTCGTCGCACCCGAGGATCCGGCCGCGGTGGTTGCCGCGCTGGCGTCGGCCGAGACGCACATCGTCACGCTGACGATCACCGAAAAGGGCTACAAGCTCGATCGCGCGACAGGCACATTGCAGGCCGGCGATACCGATGTCGCGCACGATCTGGCTTCGCTCGACGCGCCGCGGACCGCACCCGGGTTCCTCGTCGCCGGGCTCGCGGCGCGCCGTGCGGCGGGCACCGGTCCGTTGACGATAGTCTCGTGCGACAATCTGCCGCACAACGGCACGCTGTTGCGCGACGCGGTGCTGGCGATGGCGGCGGCGCACGATGCGGACCTGCGCGACTGGATCGCGGCCACCGTGACGTTCCCGCAGACGATGGTCGACCGGATCGTGCCCGCGACCACGCCTGCCGATATCGCCGCGCTGGCGGAGACGCTGGGGGTCGAGGATCACGCGATGGTGAAGGCGGAGCCGTTCACCCAGTGGGTGATCGAGGATCGCTTCGCCGGCGAACGCCCCGATCTGGCGGCGTTCGGCGTGCAACTGACCGACGCGGTGGCGCCGTGGGAGGACGCGAAGCTGCGGCTGCTCAACGGCGCACATTCGGCCATCGCGTACCTGGGCGGACTCGCCGGATTCGACTTCGTCCACGAGGTCGTCGCGCAGCCCGAGGCGCGCGCCTTCGTCGAGGCGCTGTGGGACGAGAGCGCCACCACGCTCGATCCCCCCGCCGCGCTCGACATCGCGCAATACCGGGCGGCGTTGATGGCACGGTTCGCCAACCCCGCGCTCCGGCATCGCGCGCGCCAGATCGCGATGGACGGCTCGCAGAAACTCCCCCAGCGCCTGCTCGCCCCGATCGCGGACCGTCGCGCGAAGCGGCAGTCGGTCGATGCCTTGGCCCTGGCCGTCGCGGCCTGGATGCGCTGGCAGTCGGGGGTGACCGACGCGGGCGAGACGTTCGCGATCGACGACCCGATCGCCGACCGGCTCGGCGCAGCGATCTCCGGCGCGACGACATCGACGGAACGCGTCGACGCGTTGCTCGGCCTGCTCGCCTTTCGCCCCGATCCGGACCTGCGCGGCGTGCTTATCGCCAATCTCGACCGGCTCGAACGCAGGGGCGCGGCGGCCGCGCTCGCATCGTTCGGCGAAACCGCATGATGCGCGGCTGAACACGCATACGCCATCGCCAACCCGGTCCCGACGGCGCTACACTCGCCGGCATGACGATCAGAATCGGTATTGGCGGCTGGACCTACGAGCCGTGGCGCGGGACCTTCTACCCGGAGAAATGGCCGCAGAAGCGCGAGCTGGACTATGCCGCCGAACGCGTCACCGCGATCGAGATCAACGGCACCTATTACGGCAGCCAGAAGCCCGCGACCTTCGCGTCGTGGGCCAAGGCGGTGCCCGACGGCTTCGTCTTCGCGCTGAAGGCCTCGCGCTATTGCACCAATCGAAAGGTGCTGGCCGACGCGGGTGAATCGATCGCCAAGTTCACCGGGCAGGGAATCGTCGAATTGGGCGACCGGCTCGGGCCGATCCTGTGGCAGTTCATGGCCACCAAGAAATTCGACGCCGAGGATTTCGCCGCGTTCCTGAAACTGCTGCCTGCCAAGCAGGACGGCCTCGTTCTGCGCCACGCGATCCAGGTCCGGCACGAAAGTTTCGCGGTGCCCGAATTCGTCGCGATGTGCCGCGCGGCGGGCGTCGCGATCGTGTTCGCGCAGTCCGCCGAATATCCGGCGATCGCCGACGTCACCGGCGACTTCGTCTACGCGCGGCTGGAGGATGCCGAGGAGCGCTTCGTCGCCGGCTACGCCCCGACCGCGCTCGACGACTGGGCCGCCAAGGCGAAGACCTGGGCGGCGGGCGGCCGACCGGACGGGTTGCCCTATGTCGAGGACACCGCCCCGGCGAAGACCCCCCGCGAGACGTTCGTCTTCTTCATCAACGGCGCCAAGGTCCGCGCCCCCCACGCGGCAATGGCGCTGATCGAGCGCGTTTCCGCCTGAGGGAGGATCCGTATGCTTACGTCCACAGCACGAAGCCGCTGCGCGGCAGTGGTGGTGGCGGTGAGGTAGCGCGCTTGCGCTGAGGTTTTGCCCTGCGGCAGCGGCGGCAGACGATGGAGTTCCTTCAACGAGAGGAACTTCATCATGGC
>Ga0308009_10000035_pt1 | contig 139625 bp, 120 predicted proteins | sample Neamet127_FD_203134 | JGI IMG/M metagenome (GOLD analysis project Ga0308009, IMG submission 203134) | Marine microbial communities from water near the shore, Antarctic Ocean - #127 | ecosystem: Environmental > Aquatic > Marine > Unclassified | place: Southern Ocean | collected 2014-07-24 | reverse complement strand
TGTGAAGGGCGGTGACAAACCAGGCCACAGGACCGCCGGCGCAGTGCCGTCGGGGGCGGAGTAAAATCCGGCCAGTTGGTAAGCTGCTCCCTTTGCGGAGCGGCGGGGATGTTTGTCGTGGAGAGCTACGCAGCGGTCAGACGGTTTGTATTTGTCGAGGGGCATAGTCGCCGGGAAGCGGCGGAGGTGTTCGGGCTGAACCGGGATACGGTACGCAAGATGTGCCTGTATTCGGCGCCTCCTGGATACCGCCGGACGAAACCTCCGACCAAGCCGAAGCTCGGGACGCTGCTACCGGTTATCGACGCAATCCTGGCAGCCGACCGCGAGGCGCCGGGCAAGCAGCAGCACACGGCCAAGCGGATCTTTGAGCGGCTGCGCGACGAGCATGGCTATACGGGCGGCTACACGATGGTGAAGGACCATGTGCGGCTGTGCAGGGCCCGCGGGCGCGAGACCTTCGTGCCGCTGGCGCACCCGCCGGGGCATGCACAGGTCGACTTTGGCGAGGCGGTCGCGGTCGTCGGCGGGGAGCGGATGAAGATCCACTATTTCTGCATGTCGCTGCCGCAGTCGGATGCCTGCTTCTTCAAGGCGTATCCGCGCGAGACGACCGAGGCGTTTCTTGACGGGCACGTGTCGGCATTCGCGTTCTTCGGGGGCGTGCCGCTGTCCATCCTCTACGACAACACAACCATCGCCGTGGCAAAGATCTGCGGCGATGGAACGCGCGAGCGCACACGCGCCTTCACCGAGTTGGTCAGCCACTACCTGTTTCAGGACCGTTTTGCGCGTCCAGCGCGAGGCAACGACAAAGGCAAGGTCGAGGGGCTGGTGAAGTTTGCGCGCAACAACTTCATGGTGCCCGTGCCGGTCGCTGCCAATTTCGATGTCCTGAACGCCAGGTTCGAGGAGTCCTGCCGTACGCGCCAGGGCGAGCATGCCGGTCAGCACGCGCAGACCATCGCCGAGCGGCTGGCGGCAGACGTATCGGCATTGCGCACGCTGCCGTCCGTACCACTGGAGCCATGCGAGAAACGCGCGGCGCGCGTGTCGTCGACCGCGATGGTGCGCTACCGGACCAACGACTATTCGGTGCCGACCGCGTACGGCTACCGCGACGTGATGGTGAAGGGGTTCGTCGACGAGGTCGTCATCATATGCGCGGGCGAAGAGATCGCCCGGCACGCGCGTTGCTACGACGAAGGCGTATTCGTCTCCAACCCACTGCACTACCTCGCGCTCATCGAGACCAAGCCCGGTGCGCTCGACCAGGCGGCAGCCCTTCAGGACTGGAACCTGCCGGACATCTTCCAGCATCTGCGCCACCTGCTCGAGGCGCGGATGGGCAACAAGGGTAAACGCGAGTTCATCCAGGTGCTGCGGCTGCTCGAGGCGATGCCGCTTCCCATCGTCACGGATGCCGTGACCGAGGCAGTCCAGTTGGGCGCACCTGGTTTTGACGCGGTAAAACTCATCGCGCTGGCGCGTATCGAGCGCCGTCCGCCGCGCCTGGATTTAGCGGCGTATCCGCACGTGCCCAAGATGGACGTCAAAACGACGTGCGCGGCCGACTATGCGGTGCTGGCAGCATGACGGACAAGGACGCCATGCCGGTGGGCACGACCGCAGGTACGCCACAGGTGCTGCTCGCCCATCATCTCAAACAACTCAAACTGCCAACCGTTCTGCGCGAGTACGAAAAGGTCGCGCGCGAATGCGCGCAAGGCGGGGTCGACCACACGCGCTACCTGTTGCGGCTTATCGAGTTGGAGCTCATCGACCGCGAGCGCCGGACCATCGAGCGACGGATCCGCGCAGCCCGTTTCCCGGCCGTGAAGAGCTTCGACACCTTCGAGTTCACCGCCATCCCCAGCCTGAACAAGATGATGGTGGTCGAGCTCGCACGGTGCGAGTATATCCTGCGCCGCGAGAACGTCATTGCGCTCGGCAACAGCGGGACAGGCAAGACGCATGTAGCCCTCGCGCTCGGCCTGGCGGCTTGCCAGAAGGGCTTCACAGTCGCCTTCACTACCGCGGCCTCGCTTGTGAACCAGTTGATGGAGGCGCGAGACGAGCGACGGCTGCTCAAGCTCCAACGCGAGATGGCGGCCGTGAAGCTGCTCGTCGTCGATGAACTCGGCTACGTCCCGTTGTCCCCGACCGGCGCCGAGCTGCTCTTCGAGGTGCTGTCGCAGCGCTACGAGCGCGGCTCGACCATCATCACCTCCAACCTGCCGTTCGAGGACTGGACGCAGGTGCTCGCCTCCGAGCGGCTGACCGGCGCACTGCTCGACCGGCTCACCCACCACGCCACCATCCTGACCATGAACGGCGACAGCTATCGCCTCAAGCAGTCCACCGGACGCAAACGTCGCGGGGCGGAGCAAAACCAGGCCAGTGCCCTGTCCGACCCGGACACCGGCGAGATTCCGCCACCCTGATCATCATGACAAGGAACGGCAACGATATGAAAAGGGCCCCGATCGGGGCCCTTTTCATATCGTCAGCGCGCGCCTCAAGTGGCCTGCTTTTACTCCGCCCCGCTGGCCTGGTTTTGCTCCGCCGTTGACAAAAGCCGCCTGCAAAAGCTGGTCAGCATCTATGCGCTGGGCTTTCGGATCGCCGCGAACCTGCTGGTCGACCATCACCGCCGCGACAGCAGGTACGTCGCCGAACGCGAGGAGGAGCCCGCCAGCCAGGCGCCCTTGCCCGATCGCGTGCTCGTCGGCCGGCAGGAGCTTGCGATCCTCAACGATGCGCTGGCGGCGATGCCACCGCTGCGCCGCGACGTACTTGTCCGCCGCCGATTGCAGGGCCAAAGCTGTGCGGCAATAGCGAGGGATCTGGGGTTGAGCCCGAAGGCAGTCGAAAAGCACATTACCCGCGGCCTTGCCGACCTGCACAAGGCGATGCCGGGGAACGCGGTCATGCGTGGCGGCGAACGATGAGCCGCGAAAACCAGATCGCGGAGGAGGCGGCTGGCTGGATCGACCGGCTCAACCAACCCGCGTTCGATGCTGCGGCCGGGCCGAACTTCGACGCGTGGATGGCGGCGTCGCCGCGCCACCGCGACGTCTTCGCGGATCTCCAGGCGCTGTGGCAATCGGAGGCGCTGGTCGAAGCGCTCGGCCAGGCCGGACGCGCACCGATCACCGCCCCCGCACCGCCGGAACCGGGCAATCGGTTCCGCAGGACATGGGCCACGGCCCCCCGGTTGGCGGCGGCCGCTTGCGCGATGCTGCTTGCGATCATGCTGATCCTGCCGATCGTGTCGACGAGCACCTATCGCAGCGGCGCGGGCAAGTTCCGGTCGGTCGTGCTGGCAGACGGATCGCGGGTGGACCTGAGCAGCGATACCGAGCTTCGCGTACGCATCCTGCCATGGGAACGCACCGCGACGCTGGTGCGCGGCGAGGCGTTCTTCGATGTGCACCATGAAGGCGTCCGGGCGTTCCGGGTCACCAGCGGAACCACGTCGGTGCGCGTGTTGGGCACCGCGTTCAACGTCGATCGCCAAAGTCCGACGCGGACTGCGGTGTCGGTATATCGCGGCGCGGTGGAGGTCGGTGTGGACGGCGCGGCCAATCTCGTGGTGCGCAAGGGAGACGGTGCGCGTGTCGTCGACGGGCATGTCGTCGCGCAGCCGCGCATTGCTGAGGGTGCGCCCGACTGGAAGTCCGGCTGGTTCGAGGCATCGGATATTCCGCTCGGCGTGCTGATCGGCAAGGTGCAACGCTATTCGGCGCGGCCGATCCTGTTGCAGGATCGCAGCTTGCAGGCGCTGCCGATCAGCGGCCGCTTCCACATCGCCGATACCGACCGGGCGCTACAAGCGGTGCAGGCGGCCTATCATGTCGAGGTCGCTTATGGTCCGAAGACGATCTCCATTCGCCCCGGAGCCAGGGCGGAAGACCACTGAAATCACCGTTGCCGGCCGCTTTGCGTGTCGGGTTTCGCCGGGCTGGTCCGTCTTCCCACCATGACAGGGTGCGATGCGATGCCGGGCGTGGTCCGGCGTGCAGTCCGCGTCCTGCTGCAAGGGAGTATGCCCGCCGTGCCTCAGTTCGATCGCCGCAATCTGGTCAAGGCCGGTCTGTCCCTCTCGCTGCTGGGAGGATTGGGTGCGCCCCGCCTGCTGGCGCGCGCGACGTTCACGCGCGATCCGTTCACGCTCGGGATCGCCTCGGGCGAGCCGTGGCCGGACGGGTTCGTCATCTGGACGCGGCTTGCCCCCGAGCCGCAGACCCCCGATGGCGGAATGCCGCCGCATGACGTTCCGGTTCGCTGGGAGGTCGCCGAGGACCCCGGTTTCCGCAAGATCGTCCGCACCGGCGCGGCGGTGGCGGAAGCGGCGCTGGCGCACTCGGTCCATGTCGAGGTCGACGGACTGCGGCCGCATCGCCCTTATTGGTACCGTTTCCTCGTCGCCGGCGCCGGCGCGAGCCCGATCGGCACCGCACGGACCGCGCCGGCGGCGGGGGCATCGCTCGACCGGTTGCGGCTCGCGATGCTGGGCTGCCAGAATTTCGAGGCGGGCTTCTTCACCGCCTATGCGCACGTTGCCGGCGAGCCCGATCTCGACGCGGTCTTCCACTATGGCGATTATATCTACGAGATGGCCGCGCGGACCGAGCCCAGCCCGCGCAAGCATCTCGGCGCGGAGACCTATACGCTGGACGCCTATCGTCGCCGCTACGCCCAGTACAAGGCCGATCCCGATCTCCAGGCGGCGCATGCCGCGGTCGCCTTCATCATGTCGTTCGACGATCACGAGATCGATGACAATTGGGCGGGAGACTTCGACAAGGACGGCAACCCGCCCGGGATATTCGCGCACCGCAAGGCGGCGGCGCTGCAAGCCTGGTACGAGCATGTGCCCGTCCGTCGCGCACAGCGGCCCGGCGCGAACGGCACGCACGCCTATCGCCGGCTCGATTACGGTACGCTCGCGCGGATGCACGTTCTCGACACGCGCTCGTTCCGCAGCGATCAGCTCTGCGAGCGCCCCGGTCTGCCGCGCGCACAGCTCGACGCGTGCGTTCCCGTCGACCGGCCGGAGCGGACGATGCTGGGGGCGGCACAGGAACGCTGGCTCGACCAAGGGCTCGCCAACCGCGCCCGCTGGAACTTTATCGCGCAGCAGGTGATGGTCATGCCTTATGATGCCCGCAAGGACGGCGCCACGATGCCGCTGATCGGCAAGGACAACTGGAACGGCTACCCGCTGTCTCGCCAGCGGCTCGTCGACGGTATCGTGCGGCGGGGCCTGACCAACGTCGTGATCGGCAGCGGCGATCTTCATCAGAACGTCATCGGATCGGTGCCCCGGACCGCGGAAGACGTCGGCGGCCCCGCGATCGCCACGGAGTTTCTGGCGACCTCGATCTCCTCGGGCGGCACCGGCGGGCTGCACTATCCGGGCGAAAACCGCACGCTGAACAACAATCCCAACGTCGCCCTGCTCAACAACCAGCGCGGCTACCAGCTCTTCACCGTGACGCCCGATCGCTGGCTCGCCGAGGTGAAGGTGATGGACCAGGTCGATCGGCCCGGCGGATCGATCTCGACGCTCGCGAAATTCGCGGTGGACCCCAGACAGCCGGGCCCGCAGCCAGCCTGAAGAGCGGGTCTACCCGGCTGCGCCACCGCGGACGTGGCTTCGCCATGGTGAGGGTAGGATCCTGCTACCACTGGTCGGCAAGCGCGGCTGACCCTCGCCCTGCGCGCTTACCCCGCGGTCGCTTGACGCCCCTCGACGACAATCGTGCCCGCTGCGTTTTGGGCGGGGACGGCGATCGTCGACGAGCCGGTCGCGCTATCCTGCATCACCGCGACGCGCTTTCCCTTCACCGTGGCGGTGCCGCTCCCGGTCCAGTTGTGGACGGTGACGGCGATCGATTTCCACCATGGCTTGAAGCTGCCCTCTGGCTTGGCGAAGTCGATCGACAGGCCGGTCGGCGTGATCGTGCAGCGCACCGTCTGACGGAAATAGCCGCGGCGGGTGTATGCGAGCGTACGGCCATCGTCCTCGTAGAGCGTCCCCGTGCAGTCCGCGCCGGGATACACGTCGAGCCGCAGCGGACCGTTCGGCGTTTCGCTCGTGCTCTGGACTAAGGGCTGGCGGGGCAGGATCGTACCGGCGCGGACGAACACCGGCAGATGGTCGAGCCGCGGGGTTTCGGTCACGCGGTCCCCGAGCGTGCGCGCGGTCGGCACGGCTTGTGTCGCCGACTGGATCGGGCCGGCGGCGGCGGGCTCGGGCGTGCCGACGCGCTGTCCGGTCCAATAGTCGTACCAACCGCCTACAGGGAGGCAGACATCGTAGGTCTGCGGCGATTCCGGCTTGGGCGGCGGCGCGATCAGCAGCGACTTGCCGAGCGTGAAGGCCATCGACTGGTCGCACGACGCGGTCGCGGCGGCGGGATAATCGTAGAACACCGGGCGCATGATCGGGTCGCCGAACCGGGCGTTCTGGTCCGCCAGCGCGTAGAAATACGGCATCAACCGGTAGCGCTCCTCGATGAAACGCCGCCGGATCGCGAGATGGTCGGGGCCGTCGACCCAGGGTTCCACGCGCGGCGTGCCAGTCGCGGAATGGTTGCGGAACACCGGCGTGAATGCGCCGATCTCGGTCCAGCGCGTGAGCAGGTCGGGGCTCGGGCCGCCCGCGAACCCGCTGACGTCGGCGGCGCTGTAGCCGAAGCCCGACAGGCCGAGGTTGATGATCTGCTGCACCGACAGCTTCAGGTGATCCCAGGTCGCGCTGTTGTCGCCGGTCCAGGTGACCGCATAGCGCTGCCCGCCGGCATAGCTCGCCCGCGTCATCACGAACGGGCGCTCGTCGGGGCGCAGCTTGAGCAGGCCGTCATACGTCGCGCGCGTGTTGAGCATGCCATAGACGTTGTGCGCCTCGCGGTGATCGGTGATCCGAGCGGCGAAATCGTCGCTGTCGATCCGGTGGCGGGTGTCGAGCGGCATCGTCTTGGTCGGCGTCTCGAAGATCGCCGGCTCGTTCATGTCGTTCCAGAAGCCCGCGATCCCGGCGTCGAGAAAGCTCTTATACTGCTCGCCCCACCAGGTCCGCGCGGCGGTCTTGGTGAAGTCCGGGAATACCGACGGGCCGGGCCAGACCGGCGCGACATACGGGCTGCCATCGGCGTTCTTGATGAACGCGTCGGCCTTCATCCCGCTCTGGTACGGCGCATAGCCTTGGTCCACCGCGGCGATGTGGAGATCGGTGATCGCGACCAGCTTGATCCCGTCCGCCTTCATCTCGGTCGCGAGCTTGGGCAGATCGGGGAAGGTCTTGGCGTCGGTGGTGAACGGGCGGTTGCGATCCTGATAGCCGATGTCGAGCCAGATCACGTCGGTCGGCACGCGGTCGCTGCGCAGGCGGGCGGCGATCTGGCGGACCTCGTCGGCGCTGCCGTAACTGTAGCGCGACTGCTGGTAGCCGAGCGCCCATTTCGGGGCGAGCGGGGCGTGGCCGGTCAGGTCGGCATAACGCCGCGTGACCTCCGCCATCGATGGACCGGCGATGAAATAATAGTCGATTGGGCCGTCCGGGCCGCCGAACGACAGCGTCTCGGCATCGCGGTGGCCGAAGTCGAACCAGGTGCGATACGTGTTGTCGAGCAGGATGCCGTAGCTGCCGCCCGCACCGCCGGTACCGATGAAGAAGGGGATCGACTTGTAGATCGGATCGTCCGCGCTGCTGAACCCGAACGCGTCGGTGTTCCAGTCGACGAAACCGTGGCCGCGCCGGTCGAGCCCCTGCGTCTTGTCGCCGAGACCGTAGAAATGTTCGCTGATCGGCAATGTCTTCGAGATCGTGAACGCCTTGCCGTCGGTCGCGACGGGGGCGGCATCTGCGGAGATGACCTTGCCGTCGAGCGTCTCGAAGGTGATCGCGCCGCCGGCACCGACGCGCACGCGGACGCTGGCGGTGGCGAAGCCGTCGGGGGCGGCGGTCACGGCGATTTTCTGGTGGCGGATCGCGGCGGGGACGGCCCAGCTGGCGTCCTCCGGGAACAGGCCGTTCTTCGCGACGCGGACGCGCAAGAGCCCGTCGGTCATCGCGGTGATCCGCGTAACCGTCGTCCCGACCTGCACCTCGACGCCGTCGCGGCTCGGGATCAGCTTTGGCGCTGCGACGACGCTCGTCTGGGCCTGGACGGGCGTGCTGCAGATGGCGGCGGTGGCCGCGAGCAAGAGGGCGATGCGTTTCATACGGGATCCTTGTGGTCCGCCAGATGGCGGAGGCGAGAGGCGTGCGACCCGAAATTCGATGCGCAACGGGTCAGGAAATCGTCGATCTTCGGCATGTCGACCGGATCGATATCGGCGCCGGGTGGAACGAGCCGCGCAGCGTCGGGAAAGGTGCCGTAGCCGGCGAACAGGCAGTGCCAGCTGATCGCGGAATAATAGCGGGCGAGGTCGGCGCGATCGATGGCCGCGACCATGTCGCCACCGGTGAACCAGGTGGACATCAGCATCTTCAGATCGTCCGACAGCGCCTCGACCCGGCGCGCGTCCGCCCAATAGCCGGTCGGATCGTCGTGGCGCTGGTTGAGCCGGTAGTGCGCGACGATGTAGTCGCGGACGCCGTCATAGCGCGCGGCGATGCGCGTGTTGAACGCGGTGCGGACCGCGTCGGTCGCGCCGCCCTGATCGACCATGTCGAGGAACGCTTCGATAGTGGCGATTACGAGATGCAGTGCAGTTGCTTCCAGCGGCTCCAGAAAGCCTTGGGCCAGCCCGACAGCGAGCGCGTTGTGCGACCAGCTGTCGCGGACGCGACCGACGCGCATCTTGAGGTGACGCGCTTCGCCGGTGTCGACGCCGATATGCGCGCGGAGTTCGGCTTCGGCGTGCGCTTCGGTCAGGTGGCGGCTGGAATAGACGTAGCCGTTGCCGTTCCGGCTGATCAGCGGGATGTGCCATGCCCAGCCCGCCGACAGCGCGGTCGCGCGGGTCTGGCTGTGGATCGGCGCGCCGGCGGCGTGAGCGGTCGGCATCACCACCGCGCGGTCGTTGAACAGCGCGTCGGCGTAGCTGACGAAGGGCATTTCCAGCGCGCCGAAGATCGTGCTGCGAAACCCGCTGGCGTCGATGAAGACATCGCCCGCGATGCGCGCGCCATCGGTATCGATCAGCGCGGCGATGTCGCCGGTCTGGGCGCGCTCGACGCTAGCAATCCGGCGCTGGAGGTGGACCACTCCCAGCGTCTCGGTAGCGTGCGCGGCAAGGAAAGCACCGACCTTGTACGCATCGAAATGATAGCCGTAGCTTACCTCGAACGGGAAGTTCGCGGCAGGCTGCGGCGCGCAGTGCGCGGCGGCTAGGCGAGCGGGGAGCAGGAACTGGTCGGGATGCGCGTCGACATCGCGACCCGTCCGCCTTGCCCGCGCATTGTAGAAGAATTGCGGTGCGGTGTGGCCGTCGAGCGCGGTGGGGAAGGGGTGAAAATACTGCTCGTACCCGGCGCGGTCGGACCAGCCTTCGAAACCGATCCCCAGCTTGTAGGTCGCATCGCACGCCGGCATCCACTCGGCCTCGGCGATGCCGAGCGTGTCGAAGAAATGCTTCAGCTGCGGCGTCGAGCCTTCGCCGACGCCGACGATGCCGATCTCGGGGCTCTCGACCAGCGTGACGCGGACGCCGCGCGCGCGCCAGCGATGCGCGATCAGGCACGCGGTCATCCAGCCGGCGGTGCCGCCGCCGAGGATGACGATGTGCTGGCCGAGCCCGTCGATCACCGCCGCAGCACCAGCCCGGACAGCGGCGGCAGCATGGTCGTGTCGGCACCATCGGTCCCGAACAGCATGTCGCCGTAGGTCGCAACGCCGACCGGCCAGCCACGCGCGTCTCCGCCGAGGTTGAACACGCAGAGCAACGTCTCGTCCCCGGACTCCCGTTCGAACGCGATCACCGCATCGTCGCTGTGCACGATCCGCAGGCTCCCCAGCCGTAACGCCGGATGCACCTTCCGCGCGGCGATCAGCGTCCGAGTCCAGTGCAGCAGCGACGTCGCGTCGGCTTCCTGCGCGTCGACCGCGATCGCACGGTGGTCCTCGCCGAACGGCAGCCAAGGCTCGGTGCTGCCGAACCCGAGATCGGGCGCCGCGCCGATCCACGGCATTGGGGTGCGGGCGCCGTCGCGGGACAGCGTCAGCGGCCAATTTGCGATCGCCTCCGGGTCGAGCAGGTCGTCGAAGGCGATGTCGACCTGCGTCAGTCCCAGTTCTTCGCCCTGGTACAGGAAGATGTTGCCGCGCAGTGCGACGAGCAGCAGGATCTTCATCCGCGCGAACGCATCGCGCTGGTCGGGCGTCGTCCAGCGCGAGATCGCGCGTGGTGCGTCGTGGTTCTCGAACGCCCAGCTCGGCCAGCCCAGACCCGGCGTATCGGGCCAGTTGCCGACCGCATCGACGATCAATTCGGGCGTCAGCCGGTCCGCGTACAGGAAGTCGAAGCCGTAGGCGCTGTTGAGCCGGCCATTGCCGCCGGTGAACAGCTTCATCTCGCGGTCACTGTCGTCGCCGCCCACTTCGGCAACCGTGAATCCGGCGCCATATTCGTCGAGCAATGCACGGATACGCTCGATAAAGCCGACGATGTCCGGATGGCTCTGGTTGTGCAGCTTCAGCTGGAAATCGAACGACCGCGTGCGTGCGCGATTGGTCGCGGGCGCGGGCGGATTGTCGGTCAGCGTCGGGTCGTGCATCGCGAAGTTGATCGCATCGAGGCGAAAACCGTCGACCCCGCGATCCAGCCAGAACCGCGCCGTCGCGATCAGCTCGTCCTGCACCGCGGGATTATGCCCGTTGAGCTGCGGCTGGTCCTTCAGGAAATTGTGCATGTAATATTGCCCGCGCCGCGCGTCCCAGGTCCAGGCAGGACCGCCGAACACCGACTGCCAGTTCGACGGCGGCGTGCCGTCGGGCTTCGCATCCGCCCAGACGTACCAGTCCGCCTTGTCGCCGCTGCGCGACGCGCGGCTCTGGCGGAACCAGTCATGCTCCTCCGAGGTGTGCGAATAGACCTGGTCGATGATGATCTTGAGCCCGAGCGCATGCGCGCGCGCGATCAGCGCGTCGAAATCGGCGAGCGTGCCGAAGATCGGATCGACGTCACGGTAATCCGACACGTCGTAGCCGAAATCCGCCATCGGCGAGGTGAAGAACGGCGACAGCCACACCGCGTCGACGCCGAGGCTGGCGACATAGTCGAGATGCGCGGTGATGCCCGGCAGGTCGCCGACCCCATCGTCGTTCGAGTCCGCGAAACTGCGGGGATAGATCTGGTAGATCGTCGCGCCCTTCCACCATGGGTGGTCGGCCACGGCGTGATCGGCGGACTCAGGCAATCGTGCAGGCATCAACGGGTCTCCGCGGCGCAGACGGCATAGCCGAACGCGGGCAGGGTTATGGTGACGCTGCCGGGGGCAGCAGCGCGGGACGCACATTTGCCGGCAAGCGTAGCGAAGCGCGTGGAGCCCGTCTCGACCTGCACCGCCTGCGTCAGCGGCTTGGCGGAGGTGTTGAACGCCATCAGGATTTCCGCACCCGTCGTCGGATCGAAGCGCGACACGGCGAGCAGCCCCGGTGTCTCGCTGCGGCTGCGGATGACCGTACGGCCGCGGGTGAGCGCGGGATGCGCAACGCGCACCTTCGACAGCTCGGCGATCTGGCGGAGGAGCGGATTGGTTTCACCGAAGCTCTCGGTCGCAGTCGTCTTGGTCGTGCCTAGCAGGCGGTTGTCGTTGTAGATCGCGACCTTCGACGCGAACATGTCTTCGCGCGCGTCCTGGTCGTTGCCGTCGCCGACAAAGCCCTGTTCGTCGCCCGAGTAGATCGTCGGCACGCCGCGCAACGTCAGCAGCATCGCGTTCGATAGCAGGACGCGCTTCAGCACCTCCTCGTCGGACGCCTGCGGGAACGCCTTCCGCACGTAGGTGGCGAAACGGCCGTCGTCGTGGTTGCCGGTGAAGGTCGGCAGTATCGCCGCGGTGTCGACGCCCTTCGCATACAGCACGTCGCCGTCGAACAGCGCCTCGAACGCGTCGGTGCCGCGCGTGCCTGCGACCGTCTCGACCACCGCCTGGCGGAACGCGAAGTCGAGCACCGCGGGCAGCTTGTCGACGATCGTGTGCTGCGCGAGCACGGCGGGGCGGACCTCGTGATCCGAGACTTCGCCGAAGATGTGGAAGTTCGGGATCCCGTTGGCCTGCGCGCGCGTCAGCATCGCCGGCACGAACTGGGCCCAGAATTCGGGGTTCACGTGGCGCGCGGTATCGATGCGGAAGCCGTCGACCTTGAACCGGTCGATCCACGATCCGAAGATGTCGATCATCCCGCTCACGACGCGTGGGTTCTCCGTCATCACGTCGTCGAGCCCCGAGAAATCGCCCATCGTCGAGCTCTCGTTCATGAAAATCGTGTCGCCGCGATTATGGTAATAGATCGGGTCGTTGAGCCACGCCGGCACCTTCACATTGCGCTCGGCGGCGGGGACGTACGGCGTGTAGGCATAGGTCGTGTCGGTCAGCTTGGCGAAGTTCGCCGCGGTCCGCACGTCGTCGCCGACGAACCCTGGATTGATCGCCTTGCCACCGATGCCGCCCTTGCGCTGGTACGGATAGGTCGCGCGGTCGCGGTACGGGCAGGGCATGCCCACCGAGCATTCGCGGTACTGGATCACGTCGGCGGTGTGGTTGATGATGATGTCCATATACACCTTCATCCCGCGCGCGTGGGCGGCATCGACGAAGGCGGTCATGTCGGCGTTGGTGCCGAGGTGCGGATCGACCTGCGTGAAGTCGGTGATCCAGTAACCGTGATAGCCCGCGGATTCGCGGCCCGGTGCGCCCTGCACCGCCTTGTTCTTGAAGATCGGCCCGAGCCAGATCGCGGTCGCGCCGAGATGCTGGATATAATCGAGCCGCTTGGTCAGGCCCTTGAGGTCGCCGCCATGATAGAAGCCCTTCGCGGTCGGATCATAGCCGGTCTTGAGCCGATCGCCGGCGATGCCGCCGCGGTCGTTGCTCGGGTCGGCATTCTCGAACCGGTCGGGCAGGACGAAATAGATCACCTCGTCCTCCGGCGCCCGCGCGCGGTAGTCGACGGGCGGCGGTACGGCTGCGGCGCCGGACAGCGCGAGCAGGATGGCGGCGGCGATGCTCATGCGCCGAGGCCCGCCAATACCGGTGCGGATGCCGCGCAATGCTGTGCGACGAACGCCGCGTGATCCTGCATCTGCGCCACTTCGCGCGCGTTCAGCTTGTCGATCGTGTCCATGAATTCCCCCAGGTCGCTAGTCGATATCGCGTCCGCCAATGGATGGTGGCCCGCCGGAATGATGCCTTGCCCGGCCAGCACCTGAAGCCAGCCGACTTCGGTGAACAGCTCCTCATGCTCGCGGACGATGTGTCCGTTGCCGCGCCACAATTCGATTTTGGCAGCGAGCGTATCGGGGACGGCCATGTCGCGACACTGGCGCCAGAACGGCGTGTCGTCGCGTTCCGTCGCCTTGTAGTGGAGGATGATGAAATCGCGGATGCGTTCGTATTCGAAGTCGCTCTGCCGGTTGAATTCGGTGCGATCGGCGTCGGCGATGACGCGACCCGGCAAGAGCTTCAGCAACCGCGAGATCGCCGACTGGATCAGGTGGATGCTGGTGGATTCGAGCGGCTCCATGAACCCCGCCGCCAGCCCGAGCGCGACGACGTTGCGGTTCCACATCCGCTTGCGCCGACCGGTGCGGAACGCGATCGTGCGCGGATCGGCCATCGCGGGGGTGTCGAGTCCGCTGAGCAACGTCGCGGTCGCCTCGTCCTCGCTCATATGCGCGCTGGAGAAGACCACGCCGTTACCGGTCCGATGCTGCAACGGAATCCGCCATTGCCAGCCGGCGGCATGCGCGGTCGAGCGCGTGTACGGTGTGAACTTTTCGCTCCGCGCCGACGGCACCGCGATCGCGCGGTCGCACGGCAGCCAGTGCGTCCAGTCCTCGTACCCGGTGCCGAGCGCCTCCTCGATCAGCAGCCCGCGAAAGCCGGTGCAGTCGATATACAGGTCGGCGACCACGGTCGTGCCGTTCTCCAGCACCAGCCCGGAGACGTCGCCGCTCTCGCCGTCGCGCGTGACGCGGACGATCCTGCCCTCGATCCGGTTGACGCCACGGGTCTCGGAATAGCGTCGCAGGTAGCGCGCGTAGAGCCCAGCGTCGAAGTGATAGGCATAGGGCATCGACGGCAGCGTCCGCGCCGTGCGGGCAGGGCCGCGCTGCATCCGCTCGGCCAGCGCCGCGTGCGTGTTGAGCGAATAGGCGCCGAGATCGCCGGCCAGCCCAAGCGAGCGCGCGCGCAGCCAATATTGGTGGAACGGCAGCAGGCCGACGTCGCGCCCGACATCGCCGAACGCGTGCATGTAGCGATGGCCCGGCTTGAACCAGTCGACGAACTCGATGCCGAGCTTGAACGTGCCCCCGGTCGCGCGCAGGAACGCGTCCTCGTCGAGCCCGAGCGCATCGTTGAACAGGTGGATCTGCGGGATCGTCGCCTCGCCGACCCCGACCGTGCCGATCGCGTCGGACTCGATCAGGTCGATCTCGTACCCTGTCTCCAGGAACCGCGCGAACGTGGCCGCCGCCATCCAGCCGGCGGTGCCGCCACCGGCAATGACTATGCGCAAGGGTTGGTCGGCCATCGTCTGCGCTCCGTTTTCAAACCGTTGTTTGCGCCACACGCGAGCGGATCGACTGCCATGCTGCTGAACCGAGCCATCACCGAAACCGTCCGTCACCCCGGACTAGTTCCGGGGTCCACCGTTCCGCAAACTCGGTGCCCTCGATTTTGCGGTGCCGTGGATGCCGGAACAAGCCCGGCATGACGGAGAGCAGCTTGGCCGATCCGCGGGACGTCATTCACGCCCCGCGCTGGATCAGAACTTGTACGTGATGCCGACATAGTAGTCGCGACCATAGCGCTGGTAGTCGATCACCTGGCGCGGGTCATCGTTCTGGTACGTCACGAACGGCCGGTCGGTCAGGTTCTTCGCCTGCGCCAGGATCGCGAAGTTGCGAAGTGGCCCCGACTGGAACTCATAGCCGATTTGCGCATCTAGGATCGCCTCGGCCTTGGCGGTGCGATAGGTCGGGTTGGCCGACAGACCGGCGACTTCGGCGAGGAAGCTCGAGCGATAGCGATAGTTCGCGCGCGCCTGGAAGCCCCATTTCTCGAAATAGATCGTGCCGCTGCCCGTCCACTTCGACAGGCCGGGCAGGGTGATCGCCTCGGTCGGGTTGCTGCCGTACTTGATCGTCGACTGCGTGTAGTTGCCGCTCGCAAACATGCCGAACCCGTCGAGTGCGGACGTGATCGCCTTGAACGGCAGCGACAGGGTCGCCTCGACGCCGAGCACTTCGCCGCGACCGGTATTGTCGGGCAAGGAGACGTTGCCGATCGTCTGGCCGGCCGCGATCACCTGCGCCTGCTGCGCGGCGGTCAGGGAGGGGAGCAGCGCCGAGAAGTCGTAGGGCAGCGAGTTGTTGGGATCGACGAAGTCGGTCAGGTGCTTGAAGTAGCTCGACAGCGCGACATAGCCGCCGCCGCTGAAATACTTCTCGAACGACAGGTCGATGTTGGTCGACTGGTACGGCTTCAGATTGACGTTGCCGCCGGTCGACGTGAACACCGGGAACAGGCCGGCGGGCGTCTGGCCGATATTGGTCAGGTTGATCGCGACGTCCTGCGTGACGCGCTCCTGGTCGAGGCGCGGACGGATCATCGTCTGCGATGCGCCGACCTTGACGAAGCCCAATGGGATCAGTTCGACCGACATCGTCGCCGACGGCAGGAAGTTGGTGTATTTCACCGACTCCTTCACCGGTGCGATGGTCACCGCGCCGCCGACGACGCTGGCGATCTGTCCCGTCGAGCTCTGGTCCGAATGCACGACCTGCGCGCCGATCGAGCCCTTGAGCGGCTTGTCGCCGACCAGCCCGTCGAGCGTGACCTTGGCATAGCCGGTCCAAACCTTCTCGAGCACGACGTTATCGCGCACCAGCGCGGACGGTCGGCCGTCGAACGCCGACTGCAGCGTGTTGTTGTAGAGATACAGCGGGTCGAGCGTCAGCATCTGCGGGATGCCGAGATAGTCGAGCGCGACGTTGGTCCCGAGCAGCGCCTCGGTGGGCACGGTGCTGCTGAGCGGCGAGCCGCTCGCCACCGTGCAGTTCACGCCGCCGCCCGGCGGGCACAGGAAGTAGGAGGTGTAGGCACTGGTCTTCTTGCGCTGGCTATAGTTGCCGCCGGCTTCCCAGCCCTTGACGACGCTGTTCGAGAACTCGCCGTTGAGGCTCGCGCGCAGCGACTTCAGATCGTCCTTGAAGCTCGGGCGGTTGAGGAAGCCGGTCTGGACGACCTGCTGCGTGCCGTTGTTGCCCCACCCTTGCGGGTCGGTCAGCTTGAAGACGTTGGTGTCGGTGTAATCCAGCGTCGGCGAGAAGGTGTAGGTGCCGTTGCCGTTCTGCTTGACCGTGACGGTGTCGGCCGCGCCGCTCTTGGCGAAACCGGTACCGGTGTTGGTTTCCAGCAGGAAGTCGGTGCGATCCGCATGGCTCCAGCTCGCATCGACGTTCAGGTGGATCGTGTCGGTCAGCTTCAGATCGTTGTTCCAGCCGAACGAGTAATTGTCCGCCTTGCGCTGGTTATAGTCGTTGCGCTGCACGCCGAAGACGTTGCCGAACGTCGCGTCGGTGACGAAACCGTCGCTGCTCGTCACGCCCGAAACCGTCGTGCCGCCGACCGTACCGGCGCTGGCCAGCTGCCCGGCGAGCGGGAATTCGATGCCGCGCAGGATCTGCGTTTCCTGGAAATGCGAATACAGCGCGTCGAAGGTCGAATGGAAGCTGTCGGACGGCTGCCACTCGATCGTCGCGACGCCGCCGTAGCGCTTCAGCTCGTTCGACTGGACATAGGGCTTGGCGCCGTTGACGAGGAACGGATCGGCCGCGGTGCCGGTGCCGCTATAGCCCCAGGCGTTGTAGCGCTCGTTCTGCGACGGCGTCTGCGTCGCGGAGACGCCGATCGCGATGCCGAGCGTGTCGTCGGCGAACTTGTCGACATAGGTCGCAGAGGCGCGATAGCCGTAGCGCGTGCCGTCGGGGTTGAGCTTGTCGATGCCGTTCATCTGGCCGCGCGCGCTGATCGCGACGATCCGGTTGGGCTGGTCGAGCGGACGCAGCATCCGCAGGTCGACCGTGCCGGCGATCCCGGCGGCGATCAGCGAGGCGTCGGCCGACTTGTAGACGTTGACGTTCTTGAAGAATTCCGACGGATATTGGTCGAACTCGACGCCGCGATTGTCACCGGTCGTCACCTGTTCGCGGCCGTTGAGCAGCGTGGTCGAGAAATCGGGGCCAAGGCCGCGGATCGACAGGCGCTGGTCGCGACCTTCGAGGCGCTGTGCGGTCACGCCCGGCAGGCGCGCGAGCGAGTCCGCGATCGACACGTCGGGCAGCTTGCCGACGTCTTCGGCCGAGATCGAGTCGACGATCAGGACCGACTGGCGCTTGATCTTGGCGGAGGATTCGAGACCGGCGCGAATGCCGGTCACGACGATATCGTCACCGCCGTCGTCCGCCGGGGTTGCTGCGGCGGCGTCCTGCGGCGCGGCCGGCACGGCGTCGGCCGGCTGCGGCGTGGGCTCTGCGGTGGTCGTGACGGCATCGACCTGCGCGGGCGCGGTCGAATTGGCGTTGGGAACGCCGGGGGCGACCTGTGCGAACGCGGCGTGGCCCGGCAGGATCAGCGCGGCGGCGAGCGCGGTGGCGCTGACGCGGAGCGCGAGGCGGCTATGCGCGGAAACGCCGGTCGTGGCGCGCGCGCGGCACGGTGCAAAATTGCTCATGAATACCCCTTTGGCGGGAATGATCCCGCGCATCCTCAATGACTTGTATCGATAGCCTCGACGTCGTGCTTTCGCGTCGATTGTCGCAAGCCGGCTATATTTCGGCCGGGGTCGTTGCAAAAGGGACGGGCATACGTATTCACTGTTTCATGCAGACCGTGTCTCTTCTGGACCACGTCCCCCGAAGTTGGCGCCGAAATCGGCTCCGGCATTGGGCCCGGCACTGGCCCCGGCACTGGGCCCGACAAAGGCGCTGGTGATGGGACGCCGCCCGACCTCGTTCGACATCGCGCAACTGGCCGGCGTGTCGCAGCCGACGGTGTCGCGCGCGCTGCGGGGATCGAAATCGGTCAATCCACAGACCCGCCAGCGGATCGAGGCGATCGCGCGAAGCCTCCACTATGCCGTCGACAAACATGCGTCGTCGCTGCGGAGCCAGTCGGCAAACACGCTGGCGCTGCTGTTCTTCGAGGAACCCGCCGAAGACGATTCCACCATCAACCCGTTCTTCCTGTCGATGCTCGGCTCGATCACGCACGCCTGCGCGCGCGCCGGGTACGATCTGCTGATCTCGTTCCAGCAATTGTCGGGCGACTGGCACGTCGATTACCAGGACAGCCGCAAGGCCGATGGCATCATCCTGCTCGGCTACGGCGACTACGAAGCCTATCGCGCGCGCCTCGATCACCTCACCGAACAGGGGACCAAGGTGGTCCGCTGGGGCGCGGTCGGCACCGGGCCGGCGGGGATCACGGTCGGCTCGGACAACCGCGGCGGCGGCGAGGCGGCGACCGCGCACCTGATCGCGCGCGGGCGTCGCCGGATCGCGTTCCTGGGAACGGCCGACGGACGGTATCCCGAACTCGAGGATCGCTACCGCGGATATCGCGACGCTCTGGAAACAGCCGGTCTGACGGTGGACGACGCGTTGCAGGTCGATGCGATCACCACCGAGGACGCCGGGCAGGACGCGGTCGCCGAGCTCGCGCGGCGCGGTGCCGACTATGACGCGATTTTCGCCGCCAGCGACAGCATCGCGATCGGTGCGATGCGCGCGCTGGCGGCGGCGGGGCGAGCGGTCCCCGACGACGTCGCGATCGTCGGCTTCGACGACATCGCCTCCGCGCAACTCACCAACCCGCCACTGACGACCGTCACGCAGGACGCGCGCCGGGCGGGGGAGGCGCTGGTGCGCACGCTGCTGGCGAGACTGCGCGGCGAAGTGTCCGAAGACGCCCCCCTGCCAACCCGACTGGTGATCCGCGCAAGCAGCGGGGCATAACGCTACGAAAATCCTCCCCCGCCAGGGGGAGGTGGCGCCGAAGGTGACGGAGGGGGAGGTTACGCAACAGCGGTTGCTCATGCCGCCCCCTCCGTCAGGCTGACGCCTGCCACCTCCCCCTGGCGGGGGAGGATCGCGCGTACGGGTGGCCGCTCAATCGTCGAACAGGAAGAGATTCAGCGTCAGCCGCCCGGCCAGCGGGTCCGAACTCAGCACCACCTCAGGCGGCAGATACGCGCAGTGCAGCGTATTCCCTGCGTAGACGAGCGCGCGGTTGAAGCGGGCCGGCTGGACAGCGATGCGCTCGTACAAGGCGGTGTCGCCAGCAATGTAAGATGGGTTGGGCATCCCAAACGTCTGAACGCCCGCTTCCAACTCCGCCTTGAACCGATCGAGCCGCGACGCATCGACGCTCTCGAACCCCGTCGACCGCTGCCGGTAAAAGGCGGTGCCGCCCTGCTCGCCATGCCCCAGGAACAGCAGCACCGCGATCCGCCGCGGCTCCACGCCATCGAAATGCGGCAGCCGCTGGATCGGCGCCAGATCGGCGGGCGCCGTGGTCACCAGCGAATAATAGGCCTCCGACACCGCCGGCGCGAGACCGAAATGCTCCGCCAGCAACGGCGCGATCCGGCGGCGCATCGTCTCGGCCAGGCGAGGCGGGACCTCGGCCCGGACACCGGGATAATGCGGGCCGATCGCGGTCATCCGCAGGCTTGCCGCATCCTCGCGCAGCGCGTCCGGATCGGGCCAAAAATCGTCGATCGCGATCAGCGGACGCTGCTCCCGGCCCTGGAGATGCAGCGTGGTTTTCGGCATGTCGGTCATCCCGGCCTTCATGCCGCGCGCGTGCTCGGAGAGGCAAGGTATTCGTATGCATGGTTGTTTCGACAGCCGCTTGGCGTCAAGCCGGACCGGCAGGATCGTCGTGCAGACAAGCGACGGCCAAGGGAGAGCCGCGTTTTGAACGAGAAACCAGTCCAGGGCTTTGCCGGCCTGTGGAATATCAGCTTCGGCTTTTTCGGCATCCAGATCGGCTTCGCGCTGCAGAACGCCAATATGAGCCGGATCTTCCAGACGCTCGGCGGATCGCTCGACGACCTCTCCTATCTATGGGTCGCGGCGCCGCTGACCGGGCTGCTCGTCCAGCCGATCATCGGCCATTACAGCGATCGCACTTGGACCCGCTTCGGCCGCCGCCGTCCCTATTTCTTCGCCGGCGCCGTACTCGCCGCGCTCGCGCTGTTCGTGATGCCCGAGGCCAGGATGCTCTGGCTCGCCGCGCTGACATTGTGGGTGCTCGACGCCTCGGTCAACGTCTCGATGGAGCCGTTCCGCGCGTTCGTCGGCGATATGCTGCGGAAAGATCAGCATACCGCTGGCTATGCGCTCCAGACCGCGTTCATCGGCGCCGGCGCGGTGGTCGGCTCGATCTTTCCGTTCGTGCTCGCGCATCTCGGCGTGTCGGGCGATGCGTTGGCGGGGGTGCCCGATACGGTGCGCTACAGCTTCTGGTTCGGCGGTGCCGCGTTGCTGCTGGCGGTGCTCTGGACGGTCGGCAACACGCGCGAATACAGCCCCGACCAGATGGCGTCGTTCGCCGAGCGTGACACGGACGAGGCACTGCCCGCACCGGTCCGCGCGCTCGCCAGTCGCGGCTTCGCGGCCAGCTTTGCCTGGATCGTCGCCGGCATAGCGGTGATCGCCGCGGTCCCCGAACTCGCGTTGCAGAAGGAAGTGTATCTGCTCGGCGGCTTGCTCGTCGCGTTCGGCGTCGCCAGCCTCGTCGCCATCGTCCTCGCGCGCGGCGGCAACACCGACAACGCGCTGAGCCAGATCGTCGGCGATTTCGGCGACATGCCAGACGTGATGAAACGTCTCGCGCTGGTCCAGTTCTTCAGCTGGTCCGCGCTGTTCATCATGTGGATCTTCAGCACACCCGTCGTGGCGCAATATATGTACGGATCGAGCGACGCGACGAGTGCCGCGTACAATGCCGGCAGCGACTGGGTCGGCGTGCTGTTCGCGGTCTACAATGCGGTCGCCGCGCTGGTCGCCTTGCTGATCCTGCCCCGACTGGCGAAGCGGATCGGCCGCGTGAAGACGCACATCGCGTGCCTGTTGTGCGGCGCCGCCGGATTTGCGAGCTTCCTCGTGGTGCGCGATCCGACCCTGCTGATCGTCAGCGAAGTCGGTATCGGCATCGCCTGGGCGTCGATCCTCGCCATGCCCTACGCGATCCTCGCCTCCAGCCTGCCGCAGGCCAAGCTCGGCATCTACATGGGCCTGTTCAACATCTTCATCGTGCTCCCCCAACTGTTGGTCGCCACGCTGATGGGCTCGGTGCTGAAGGCGTTCTTCCCGACCGAGCCGATCTGGACGATGGCCTTCGCCGCGGTCGTCATGGCGCTTGCGGCGCTGGCGATGCTGCGGGTTCCCGAAACCCGGGACGGCGTTGCGTGATCGGGGCTGCTCGCCGGGTCTGATCGCACGCGTTCCGACTTTGCCATTTTCGGCCAACTGCTGCTATCGGCAGGTGATGCTCAAATCACGGATCAAGCGCCGCACGGTCGAGGGCGCTCAGGCGGTCGCCGAACTAGCGGCCATCCACGCATCGATCGTCGCGCTGAACGACGAGGATCTGCTCGATCTTGCCGATATCTTCGCACGCGAGGCATCGGGGGCGCTCAAGACGATGGCCGCCGCCGAGATGACCAGGCGCGGCGTGAGCTTGTGAGTGCTCGCCCGATGCTCTGCCCGACCGATCACGACGTGACGGCATGAAACAGCTCGCGTCCCGACTGCGCCGCCTGGACGATGCGCTGGCCGATCTTCCGCTCGAAGAACCGATGCTGCTGACCGAGCTGGACGGGTTTCTGACCGGCATATCGGTCAGCCCCGAAGCTATCCTGCCGGCCGAATGGTTGCAGAGCGTCTGGGGCTCCGACGACAGCGGCGTCGCGGCATTCGACGACCCGCTCGACGTCCAGTGGTTCGCGGACGCGGTCCTGGCACGCTATGCGGAGATCGCGCGCGACCTCGCCCGCGGCAAGCTGCGACCGATCTTCGACGTCGACGAGCGGAACGGCGACGTATTGTGGGAGCTGTGGATCGACGGGTTCGCCGAGGCGATGGCGTTGCGGCCGGACGGCTGGGATGCGGTGGCGAACGGCGATGACCCGGACGCTGCCGCCGCGCTCGAGAGCCTGTCGACGCTGATCGCCATCGCGCGCAACGAAAGCCCGCTCGACAGCGTGGAGATCAACGCATTCGAGGATCGCGCGACGACCGATCTGGTCGATGGCGTCCAACGCCTGCACACGGCACGATCGCGGCGGCAGACGGAAGCGCCAGCGCAAACGATCGGCGCGGCATCGGCCAAGATCGGCAGGAACGATCCTTGCCCATGCGGGTCGGGCAAGAAATCCAAACGGTGCTGCGGCTAGTCGCTCCCATGTTCACCATTGCGACGCTGGCGAAGGCAACCGATCACACGGGCGGTTTGCTCGTCAGATAAAGTGCGGTCGGCAGGCCGTCTGGCACCGTGGCGTCGGGACGCGATCTGGCCGCGGCCGCTTGCAGCCATTCGGGACCGCCGGGGCGATGGCGCGTCGAGCCATCCGAGCGGGTCGGCACCTTGCCATAGACCGAAGGTCCGTCCCGGCCTGGCGAACCGCCGCCGAACGTCGCGGCGATGTTGCCATAGGTCGACGGGTCGCGCCCATCCAGGCTGAGGCGGTCGTTCAGATAGCAGGCAGTCGCCCAGGCGGTATGCGGATCGGGAGTCATCGCGATGATCCGCTTGCCCCAATACATGCGCAGATTGTTGTGCATCCAGCCGTCGATCAGGAACTGGCGCTGGCAGGCGTTCCACGTCTCGTCCCGGGTTTCCCCATGGATCAGCGCGTCGAGCGTCTCGATATCGGGGCGCGGATCGGCGGCATGCGCTTCGAGCGTTTCCCGCGCCCATCCTGCGATCCGGTCGTACCGTTCGGGCGCTGTCAGGGCGCGCGCCTGATAATGGAACCATTCGCGCCACGTCAGCAGTTCGTCGGCGAACTTTTCCTTGCTGGCGGCCGGCGCATCGGCGGCCTCGACCGTGGCCATCACCTCGCGCGGGCCGACCACGCCGAAGTGGAGATAGGGTGAGAGCATGCTGGCGCCGATCGGGTTGGTGGCGTCGTTGCGCGTCGCCGCATAGGTCGGCAACACCGTGTCCATCAACCGCTCGAGATGGATCAGCGCGCCCTCGCGACCGGCGGGGAACATCGGGCTGACCGGCACACTATGGTCGATCGCCGCCGCCGCGACGAAGCGGTCGAGATCGGCATCCGAACACGTATCCAGCCGGTCCGGCGTATACGGCAGCGGTCCGTCATAGGGCGCCACCGTCGGCACGGCATCGGTCGCCTCCTGCCAGTCGCTCCGCACCGGCTGATGGCGACGCCGAAACGCGGTGGTCGAACCGATGCCGTCGCCGAGCACGGCCGGCGGAACGAGGCATGCGGCGTTGACCGCGAAGACTGCGCGCTCGACGCGCTCCGCGAACCGCTCCGACTGCCATCGTGCGACGAAGGTCGGCTGGTCCTCGACCAGCATGGCGGCGCTGTCGGCCGCGAGGCGGTAGACCAGGCCCTTTTCGCGCGCGTCGGCTCGATCGACATACTGGACGCAGGCGACCCCGCGCTGTCGACAGTCGCGTGCCAGGTCGCGGCTTGCGCCGAGGATGAAGTGGTGCAGGCGATCGGAGGCGTAAGGATAATCCTCGCGCAGCCCGTGATAGACGAGGACGGGCAGGGCCAGCGCATTGCCGAGCTGGATCGCGGCGTCGATCACCGGATTGTCGCGCGCGCGCAGTGCCTGTTGCAGCCAGCACAGGACATAGCGGCCGTCCGGGCGGACATCATGGGCATTCAGCGCCCGAACGCGCGGCGCTTCGGACCAGGAGGATAGCGAGTGGGGAAGGGGAGCGGGCATGGCATCTCAACCATCGTTGCGTCCCGCCGATCCATAGCCGCGTCGATTGCTGCGCGGGGTGGGATTGCTACGCGGCGGTCAAACCCGGACTAGCGGTGCTGCGGCAAAACCAGGCGGATAAGCAGCCCCCCCAGTTCGGGCGAGCGACCGAGCGTTATCGTGCCGCCGTTCAGCTCGACGAGTTCGCGGGTGATCGACAGGCCGAAGCCGTGCCCATCGCCCTGCTCGTCGAGGCGCCGACCGGGCAGCATCGCCTGCGCAATGGCAGTATCGCCGAGGCCGGTGCCATCGTCGGCGATCGAGAGCGAGACGAGCGGACCGTCTGCCTCCGCGCCGATCGCGATTGCGCCGCGCGCGTGACGCCAGGCGTTGTCGAGAAGGTTGCCGATCATCTCGTCCAGGTCCTGCGGGTCGATCGCGACGGCGAGGTCGGCAGGGATGGCGATGTCGAGCGCGATCGGGCGTTCGGCGTGGATGCGGCGCAGCACCGCGACCAGATCGTCGACGGCGGGGGCGACCGGAGTCCGGGTGCGGGCGCCACCGGTCGCGTCGGCGCGGGCGCGGCCGAGGTGATGGCGGACGCGGCGGTCGATCTGATCGACCATGTCGCGGACATCGTCGTCGGCGTTCGCCTCGGCGAGCTTGAGCGAGAGCGCGGCGAGGGGGGTCTTCAAACCATGCGCGAGGTTGGCGACATGCTGGCGGGCGTGCGCGAGCCCGGCGGCGTTCTGGTCGATCAGCGCATTGAGTTCGGTGACCAGCGGTTGCAGCTCGCCGGGCTGGTCGTCGGGGACGTGGCGTTCGGTGCCGGCGCGGACCGCGGCGAGCGACATGCGGAGGTCGCGCAGGGGGCGTAGGCCGAAGCGGAGTTGCAGCAGCGTCGCCAGCGCAAGCCCGACGCCGAGCAGCGCCAGCGAGCCGAGCAGCGGGATCATCGCCTCGCGCAGCGGCTCCTCGGCGATCCGGCGGGGCCCGATCGCGGTGATCGTGACAGTGCCGCGCGGCGTCGTGACGTCCAGGGTGCGCGAGTGGAGGCGTTCACCGCTGGGGTCGCGCGTGTCGCCGGCATGGAGTGCTTGATCTTCGGGGCCGCGGGGGCCGGGAGGACGAGGGCGCCCTGGATCGGGTCGCTGGGCGGGGGGCTTGATCGGGGGCAGGGGGCGGGTCGTGCCGCTGTCGACCCGACCGGCGGGCCCTTCGACCTGCCAGGACCAGTCCGATCCGGGCACGCCGAAATCCGGCAGGTCGACCGCGCGCGTCCGATCGAGCGTCGCGTCGGGGCGGACCGCGCGCGCGAGCACCGCGACCTGCGCATCGAGCCGTTCGTCGAGCCCCCGCATCACGAAGCGCTCGAGGACGTTGCCGATCGTGATCCCCGCGAACAGCAGCGCGAGCCCGGTCGACAGGCCTGCGATGACGAGCATCCGCCCGAAGAGCGATCTTGGGATGAGGCGGAAGCGGGTCATCGCTGATGTGCTTCCAAGTGTAGCCATCCACCTACTGAACCCCACCCCGGCGAAGGCCGGGGCCCAATTGGGAAGGCTTTTATAATGGCGGACTGCGCTACATCAGCGACGTCCCCCAATTGGGCCCCGGCCTTCGCCGGGGTGGAGGTCTGCACGATATTCATCACGACCCATCCGCCGTCAGCCGATACCCGCGCCCCCGCACCGTCTCGATCATCTGCGCACCGATCTTCCGCCGCAACCGGCCGATGATCACCTCGATCGAGTTCGAGTCCACGTCCGCATCGCCCTCATAGACCCGCTCGATCAGGTCGGCGCGTTCGATCACCACCTCGCGGCGGAGCATCAGTGCGGACAGCACGCGCCATTCGAACGCGGTCAGCTTCAGCGGCAGGCCATCCAGCTCGAACGTGCCGAGTTGCGCATCGAAGGCCAGAGGACCGCACGTCACGCGCGCCGCGGCATGGCCGGCGGCACGGCGGACCAGCGCGCGGAGGCGCATCACCACCTCCTCGACGCGGAACGGCTTGACGACATAATCGTCGGCGCCGGCCTTGAAGCCCTCGACCTTTTCCGACCAGCCGTCCCGCGCGGTGAGGATCAGGACGGGGAGATCGCGACCAGCTGCACGCCAGTCGCGCAGGACGGAGAGGCCGTCGCGCTTGGGCAGGCCGAGATCGAGCACCGCCGCGTCGTACAGTTCGGTCGCGCCGAGATGGCCGCCGTCCTCGCCGTTGCTGGCGACGTCGACCGCGAAATGCTCCGCGCGCAGTGCCCGCGCCAGCCCGTCGGCGATCGCCGCATCGTCCTCGACCAATAATACCCGCATGCGATCGTCCCTATGCCCGAGACCCCAACGGAATCTGAACGGCTTGGTTCAGCGGGCGTCGGCAGCGCGCGCCTAGACGGTGATTCGTCAACCAACGAGAGGAAAGACGCAAATGACCGAACATTCCCACAGCGCCCCGAAGACGGGCTTTAATTTTCGCCGCAATCGCCTGGCGCTCGCCGCCGCTGGATTGCTTGCCGTCGGTGGTGCCGCCGGTGCCGTCACGGTCGCCGCCACGCGCCCCAGCGTGACGATGGCGCCCGCCACGCCGGTCGCGATCCGCTCGCTCCAGTCGAGCGGCCAATCGGACGGCATCGTCACGATCCGCGGCACCGTCGCCGAGATCTACGGCAACAAGTTCGTGATGGCCGACCCCACCGGCCGCGCGCTGGTCGACCTGGGTCGCGAAGGCGAGGACGGCACTCTGGTCACCGCCGGCCAGCCGGTGACGGTCCAGGGCCGGTTCGAGGATGGCTTCGTCCATGCCGCGTTCCTGATCGGTGCCGGCGGCAAGGTGACCGCGCTCGGTCCTATCGGCGGTCCGCCGCATGGTCCGGGTGGTCCAGGCCGTGACGGCCCCGGTGGTCCGGGTGGCCCCGGCAGTCCGGGCGGCCCGCCGCCCCCAGCCGGCATGGCGCCCCCTCCGCCGCCGATGACTGCAGGTGCGGCCCCCGCACCGGTCGGTGCCCCGGCGGGTGTGCCGGCTCCAACGGCGGCACCCGCCCCACAGGCTACGCCAGCGACGTGACAGGAAGGGAGCCGGGTAAAACCGGCTCCATTTTTGATTCTGGGCCGCGTGGCAACGACGCTGCCCAAACACCGTCATCCCCGCGAAGTCATCCCCGCGAAGGCGGGGGTCTATACTGGCGGACGTCGCGGCGTGATCGCCAGCGTATGAGTATCTGGGTCCCCGCCTCCGCGGGGATGACGTATTTAGGAACGCCAAGCGCTTAAGACCGGTGGTAAGATGTCTACCGCATTCCAGCCTATGTGATCCTCCCTCGCCAGGGGGAGGTGGCGCCAAAGGTGACGGAGGGGGAGGACACGGAACCGCGCTTGTCGCTTACCTCCCCCTCCGTCTGGCAAGCGCCAGCCACCTCCCCCTGGCGGGGGAGGATCGAAAGTGTTTTAGCGGGCGATCGAGGCGACTCTTGGGGCTTGGCTCTGGCGCGATTGCGTGGCGGGTTGGCGGACCCAATAGCCTCCGGTCACGGCCAGCGGCAGCGCGAGCAGGAGCCCCGCGCCGACGTCCCACACACCGTCGCCGATCAACCCGGCACCCAGCCCCGCGACGGTCGACCCGCCCAGCAAAATCGGCAGCGCGAAGATCTGGCGGTTGGTCTTGTGGGTCATGCGATTTCTCCCGCCATCACGACTTCGCGGACGCGCTGGTCGCTCGGACCGCCGCGACGACGCAGCCAAAGATACAGCCCGCTGCCGAGCACGATGATCGTCAATATGTCGAAGATCGCCCAGACGATCTTCATCGCGAGGCCGCCGTAATTTCCGAAATGCAGCGGCTGTGCGAGCAGCATGGCCTGCATGTACCAGGGCATCGGCACGACTGCGTCGAGCCGTCCGGTCGCGGCATCGACGAAGCCCGGCAGCAACAGCTTCGACGTCAGCGGCGTCGCGCCCTTCAGGAACACGGCGTAGTGATGCTGGCTGCTGAAGACGACGCCGGGGAAGGCGATGAACTGCGGCTTCATGTCGGGCGCCTTGCGCTGCACCGCGTCGAGCGCCGCCTGTACCGACGCGCGCTGGGGCCCGAGCGGCGTGCGCGCCTCGCTGGCGATGACCTCGGCTAGGCCGTTCGCCTTCCAGATGGCGGTGATCGGCACGACGAAGGTGTTGATCGTTCCCGTCACGCCGACGACACTCGCCCACACCAGAGTGACGATGCCCAGCAAATTGTGGCGGTCGAGCCAGCCAAGCCGCTTGCTGCGCCCGCGCCGCAACGTGCCGAAGTCGAGCTTGGCCATGAACGGCGCGTAGAGCACGACGCCCGAGACGATCGCCGCAAAGAACAACAAGCCCATCACGCCGAGGAATATCTCCGCCCAGAAGCCGAGCAGCATGTCGGTATGGAGTTCGAGGATGAACGCCATCACGCCCGGGACATAGGGCGGCATCTTCGCACCAGTACGTGCGTCGAAGGCGTGGAAATGCATCGCCGCGGGCACTGCGTCGGGGGTCGGCCCAGTCGTGACGTAGACGATCGGCCGCTCTTCGTCGAAGCTGATGTAGAGCGGAACCTCTCCGGGAGCCGCCTTCGCCGCGCGGGCCAGTATTGTGTCGAGCGAGAGCGACGGCGTGCCGGCGGGCAGGGCCACCATTGGCGCGGGCGGGTTGATCCAGCCGTCGATCTCCTCCTCGAAGATCAACGGCAGGCCGGTCACGCACAGCATCAGCAGGAACGCGGTGCAGATCAGGCTCGTCCATTTGTGGACGAGATACCAGGCCTTGATCGTGCCGCGAGTCATGCGCGGAACACGGGCATGTCGGGGGAAAGGCGTTGGCGGATGGTCACCGGCACACAGGTACAGATTTGATAACGATGTGCAATAGCGATGTGGAGGTAGGCGCTTCGTTCACTGATCCTCCCCCGCCAGGGGGAGGTGGCACCGAAGGTGACGGAGGGGGAGGAATGCGCAACCGCGGTGATCCTTACCTCCCCCTCCGTCTGGCAAGAGCCAGCCACCTCCCCCTGGCGGGGGAGGATTAAGGGCTAAGCGACTCCCGCGCCGCCCGTGACCCCGTAAACCTCACCGGTAATAAAGCTCCCCTCCTGCGAGGCGAGCAGCACATACACCGGCGCGATCTCCACCGGCTGGCCTGGCCGCCCGAAATGGCTCTTCGACCCGAACGTCTCGACCATCTCCTGCGGCTGGCCACCGCTCGGCTGCAACACCGTCCAGAACGGTCCCGGCGCGACGACGTTGGCGCGGATGCCCTTTTCGATCAGCTGCTTGGCGAGTCCCTTGGTGTACGCGACGATCGCCGCCTTGGTGGTCGCATAGTCGAGCAGGTTGTCCGACGGATCATAGCCCTGCACCGACGCGGTCGTGATCACCGCCGCGCCCGCGGGCAGATGCGGGACGGCAGCCTGCACGAACCAGTGCAGCGCATAGACATTGGTCTTCATCGTCCGGTCGAAATCGTCGGTCGAGATATCGGCGACGGTCGGCCGCGTCTGCTGGCGCCCGGCGTTGACTACCAGCACATCCAACCCGCCGAACGCATCGACCGTCTGCTGCACGGCCGCACGGCAGAACGACTCGTCCTTCACATCACCGGGTAGCGCGAGCGCCTTGCGTCCCTCGGCCTCGATCAGCGCGACGACTTCCTTCGCATCGGCTTCCTCGGCGGGGAGATAGACGATCGCGACGTCGGCGCCCTCGCGCGCATAGGCGATCGCGGCGGCGCGACCGATGCCGCTGTCGCCGCCGGTGATGAGCGCCTTCCGCCCGCCCAGCTTGCCCGAGCCCTTGTAGCTGGTCTCTCCATGATCGGGCTTCGGCTCCATCTTCGACGCGATCCCCGGGGCTTCCTGCGGCTGTTGCGGGAAGGGGGGCTGCGGATATTGCGTGCGCGGATCCTGCATCGTGAGCCGGTCGGCCATGGGAAGCTCCTGTCTGGGGGGAACAGGGGCAACCGACGGCCGATCGATCGGGTTGCGCTCTACTTGAGCAGGATCAACGCCTTCGACAGCGTCATGTAGATCCCCCAGAGGATCGGCAGCCCGACCGCGAGCCACGCGAAGACGACCACCGGCGAGGTGCCGGCTTCCGCCGCGACCGTGCCACCGGCCACCGTCTCGACCGCGATCGGCCGGTCGTCCGCCGCCATGTGGAACTTCGCCGCGACCGGCCGGACGAACAGGTTCGCGACGAACCCGGCGACCAGCATCGCCGCCAGCACCCAGAAGATCGGCGGATAGATATCGCCACGCGGCACGCCCGCCGTGATCGCGCGGTCGCGCATGTTCGCGACGAGCAGCGGCCCGACCACGCCCGCGGTCGACCACGCGGTCAGCAACCGACCATGGATCGCACCGACATATTTCGTCCCGAAAAGATCGGCGAGATAGGCCGGCGCGGTCGCGAACCCGCCGCCGTACATCGAGGCGAGGATGCAGAAGACGAGGATGAACAGGCCGAGCGTCGTCCCCGCCAGCGCCGGTGCCGCCAGACCATAAAGCAGCGCGCCGGCGACGAGGATGGTCGCGAACATCGGCTTGCGTCCGATCCGGTCGGACAGCCACGCCCAGAAGAACCGACCGCCGATGTTGAACAGGCTGATCGCGCCGACAAAGCCTGCGCCGACCGCCGCCGCCGCCTTTTTCTGGTCGTCGTCGAACGCGGTGAACAGCACGCCCGGCGCATCGATCAGCCGTCCGCCGAACAGCTCCTGCAACATCGGCGAGGCGATGCCGATGATCCCGATCGAGGCGGAGACGTTGAAGAACAGCACCAGCCACACCAGCCAGAATTGCGGCGTGCGGTGCGCGTTCGATAGCGCGACATTGAAGCGGCTGATCGAGGCCTTGGCCGAAGTCGGTGCGGTCCACCCCGCGGGCGCCCAGCCCTCGGCGGGCACGCGATAGCCGATTGCGCCGGCCATCATGAAGACGAAATAGACGCTCGCGAGGACCAGGAACGTCTGCCACACGCCGACGCCTGCGGGGCTGGCGAAATGCTTCATCAGCAGATCGGCGAGCGGGCCGCCGATCATTGCGCCGCCGCCAAAGCCCATGATCGCCATGCCGGTCGCCATCCCGCGCCGATCGGGAAACCATTTGATCAGCGTCGACACGGGCGAGATATAGCCGAGCCCCAGCCCGATCCCGCCGATCACGCCCGACCCGATCCAGATCAGCCAGAGCTGGTGCATCGATACGCCGATCGCGGCGATCCCCATGCCGCCGCACCAGCAGAACGCCGCGACGATGCCGGCCTTCCGAGGGCCCGCGCGTTCGAGCCAGCCTCCCCAGATCGCCGCCGCGGCTCCGAGCACCACAAAGAACAGCGTGTACGTCCAGACGAGATCGCTCACCCGCCAGTCGCAGGTCGTTGTGGTCAGCGCGCCGATCAGCGAGAGGTTGGGGCAGACGACCGGGTCCGAAACCCCGATCGCACGCGACAGCGGCAGCCAGAACACGCTGAACCCGTACGCCATGCCGATGCACAGATGGATCGCGAGTGCACACGGGGGCACGAGCCAGCGGTTGAAGCCCGGCGCGGCAACCGTGCGCGCCCGGCTGAGGAAGCCGTCCGCGCCCGAATCTGGTTCGCCGTATTCCCGCGTGTCAGCCATGCCGCCCCCGTTTACCCATTTATAGCAGGGGACGATGGCCGATCAGGCGGTGAATGTCACCTCGAGCGGTTCGAACCCGTCGATCGTCGCGCGCACGGCTTGTCCCCGGCGGATCGGTCCGACCCCGGCGGGGGTGCCGGTGAAGATCAGGTCGCCGGGGGCCAGCTCGACGAAGGTCGACAGCGTCGCGATGATTTCGGGGACGCTCCAGATCATCATCGACAGATCGCCCGACTGGCGCGTCTCGCCGTCGATGGCGAGCGCGATGCTGCCCGATGCGGCGGGTACGCCCGGCGTCAGCGCGGCGACGGGGGCGGAGCGATCGAAACCCTTCGCCATGTCCCACGGCCGCCCGATCTTCTTCGCCGCCGCCTGGAGGTCGCGCCGTGTCAGGTCGATGCCGACGCCCGCACCGAAGATCATCGCCGCCGCATCCGCGACCGCGACGTCCTTGCCGCCTGCGCCAAGCGCCACGACCAGTTCGACCTCGTGATGCAGGTCTTCGGTTTGGGGCGGAAAGGGCAGGGCACTGCCGTTCTCCACTACCGCGTCGGCGGGCTTGGTGAAGAAGAACGGCTCCTGCCGGTCGGGGTCGGAGCCCATTTCGCGCGCGTGATCGGCGTAGTTCTGGCCGACGCAGAAGATCCGGCGAACCGGGAAGCGATCGGTCGAGCCGGCGATGGCGACGGTCGGGGCGGTGATCGTGGGAATGTGCATGATGGCTCCTTCGCGCGCTCATCGACTGCGGGCGCATCCTTTGCAACGGCCGGTCGAGGCAACGAAACCGGAACGTCTGTCGACACAACGGGTTACGGCTAGGCACTTACCGGAGATACCCCAATGCCCAGCACCAACCCCGTGCGGTTCGATCCGTCGGTCGAAACGATCGCGCCTGACGAGCAGGAGACGTTGCAGAGCATGAAGGACTCGTTTCAGGAGATTCTGGAGACCACATCGCAAGATTACGGCCACGCGGTCCGGTCGGTCCACGCCAAGGCGCACGGCATCGCACGCGGCACGTTTACGGTCGCCGATGGCCTTCCGCCCGAACTCGCGCAGGGCATCTTCGCGACGCCGGGCCGCCACGAGGCGATCATCCGCATCTCGACCAACGCCGGCGATATCCTCGACGACAGCATCAGCCTGCCACGCGGCCTCGCGCTGAAGATCCTCGACGTCGAGGGCGCTCGCCTGCCGGGATCGGAAGGCGACACGACGCAGGACTTCATCATGGTCAACGGTCCGGCCTTTTCCGCGGCGGACCCCAAGTCTTTCGCCAAGAACCTGAAGCTGCTGGCGAAGACGACCGATCGGTTCGAGGGCGTGAAGAAGGCGATGTCGGCCACCTTCCGCGTCGTCGAGTCCGCACTCGAAGCGGTCGGCGGCAAGTCGGCGACGCTGACCACGCTCGGTGGCGCCAAGCCCGTCCATCCGCTCGGCGAGACCTATTATTCGCAGACGCCGTTCCGCTTCGGCGACTATATCGCGAAGGTCGCGCTGTTCCCGGTCTCGCCTGAACTGACGCGGCTGACCGGCGATCTGGTCGACATCACCGCGCGCCCGGACGCGCTGCGCGAAGTCGTCCGCGAGGAACTGGTCGAGCATGGCGGCAAATGGGAGTTCCGCGTGCAGCTCAACACCGATCTCGAAAAGATGCCGATCGAGGACGCGTCGGTGGTCTGGGACGAGGCGGAGAGCCCGTTCGTGACCGTCGCCACGCTCGACGTGCCGGCGCAGCTTTCGTGGGAGCAGGGCGTCACTGACCACACCGACGACGCGCTGTCGTACAGCATCTGGCACGGTATCACCGCGCATCAGCCGCTCGGCGGCGTGAACCGCGTGCGCAAGGACACGTACAAGAAGTCGGCGGACTTCCGGGGCAACTTCAACGGCTGCCCGATGCACGAGCCGGCGAAGCTGGCCGAACTCGCCTGACATGACGATGGGGGGCCATACACTGAAGCTGTTCCACGTCAGCGACGTCCATTTCGGCGCGGAGGATCCGGCGGCGATCGCCTGGTTCTCCGATTGCGTCGCGCAGGAAAAGCCGGACGCGGTCATCATGACTGGCGACCTGACCATGCGTGCCACCAAGGACGAGTTCCAACAGGGGGGCGACTGGCTGCGGTCGCTCGGCGTGCCGGTGACGCTGGAGGTGGGCAACCACGACATCCCTTATTATTGGGACCCGTTCCGGCGGTTGTTCTCGCCCTATCAACGCTATGCCGCGGTCGAGCAGATGATCGAGCGGCCGCTGGAGCTGCCCGGTGTCACGGTGGTGCCGCTGAAGACGACCGCGCGGGCGCAGTGGCGGTGGAACTGGTCGAAGGGGCGCGTGAGCCCCGGCTCGCTCAAGCGCGCGCTGGCGGTGATCGCGGACGTGCCGAAGGGCAATCTGATCTTCATCGGCGCGCATCATCCGCTGATCGAGGGCGGCACGACCGGGACCGCGAAAACGCGTCACGGCGACGCGGCGCTGTCGGCGCTGGCGGAGGCTGGCGCGCATGCGGTGTTGTCGGGCCACGTCCACGATCCGTTCGACATTCCCATCGAACGCGAAGGGCGGACGATCCGGATGATCGGCGCGGGTACCTTGTCGAAGCGCACCCGCGGCAGTCCACCCGCGTTCAACGAGATCCGCGTCCAGGGAGGCCGTTTCGAGACGGTGCCGCGGACGCTGTAGATCAGGTTTTATAGGGGCTGTTGAGTTCGGTGAGCCATCCGGCGGCGGGCGGGCGCAAGGTGCTGCCGGATGCCCGCCGGCGGCGCGCTTCGGAGACGTCGATGGGTTTCTGGAACGCCAGCCCCGCCAGCCCGCTCCGGACCCACACCACGTTGGCGGCGGCGGGTGCGACCGACCCGATCGCAACGACGACGACGGTGCCCGCCACCAGGTCCCCGGCCTGCGCGATGCAGAGGCCGGTTTCCGAGATGTTGGTGACGCGGTGCTGGCTGGCGCCCTCCTGGTCGACGCGAAACACATCCGCGCTCAGCATCACGCTCGTCCGCGTTGCACGGGCAAGCGAGGGCGGTTTGTCGCTGGGATCGGTCGTCATGATCTAAAAATGCCCGTGGACGGTCCGGATTTCCAGAGCGTCGGCGATATTTCTGCGGAATAGCACGGGGCGCACGACTATTTCTTGTCCCCGCCCTGCGTGAAGTCGATCCGGATCTTGACCCACGCGCCGATCATCGGCTTGCCGTTGATGCGGGGCGGGCGGATGCGGAACTGCCAGGCGCTCTGCCGCATCGCGCGGGAAAGACCGGAGCCGATCGGGGATTCGCCGAGCGACCGGCAATTCTCGACTTGGTAGTTCGCGATCGTTTTGCACGCGATCAACGCCCAGCCGCCCGGCGGCGCACCGTTGGGCAGGAACTCGGCGAGCTCGGCGTGGGTGGGCTCGCGGTACCATTCGGCGTTGTACAGCCGCTGGCCGCCCGGCCCTTCACCAGGACCATAGGCCGAACCACTGTCCTGACCCTTCCCCGTCCCGCTCCCCCCATCCCCGCCCGCAAGCTGGTCTTCGGGATGCGCGGGCATCTTGGAGATGTCCGCCGCGTCGAACATCTCCATCCCGCCCAGCATCTTGATCGGCAGCGGGGGCGGAGATTTCGGCGGGGCAGGGGGCGCCTGCGCAGACTCGGCGCGCGGTGCCGCCCGTGGTGGCGAGCCGCCGCTGGCGCGCTTCTGCTTGGTCGGCGACGGCGTCCGCTTCGCCGGGGTAGGCGTGCTCTGATCGGGCGCCATCTGGAACGTCACCGGATCGCGCCGTTCCTCCGGCTTGACGACCGCCGACGGGGCGAGCCGCAACAGCAACAGGATGATCAGGATGTGCGCGATCACCGTCAGCACGAACGCGGCACTGCGACGTCGCGTGGAAACGCGCGTCTCGCTCGACGAAGGATGGTACGCCGACCGCATCGGCCGTTCGCCTAGCCGTCCCGCGCCCGCCCCGCAACATGTCAGCAGCCTGATGACCAAGAGTTCATTCGCCGGGGGGCGGGGGCTGGGTCATCGCATCGTGGAGATCGGACGGCTGGCCCCCATAGGCGTGCCCTCACCCTTCACCGCCTTCGGCGTCTCTCCCTCTCCCGCTGGGAGAGGGAAGGGGCCCGTTCGCGCAAACGAAAAAGGCCGCCGCCCGGTGTCCCGGACGGCGGCCTTGTTTCAGTCAGCGCCTGAGCGTCCGACGAAACGATTACTCGGTCTCGTTCAGATACTCGCCGGCATCCGCGTCGGTGCCGGTGCCCGAGGTGACGACCGATGCGAGCGGGTCTTCACCCACGCCGCCTGCGTCACGCGGGCTGCGTGCCAGTTCGGCGGCGTGCTCGTCCGCAGCCGACATCGGTGCCACGATCGACACCTCCGCCATCTTGCGCTGGGCGACGCGCATCGAGGCATCGCGGCTGTTGGCCACGACCCGCAGGCGGTTGAGCCCTGCACCGGTGCCTGCCGGGATGAGCCGGCCGACGATCACGTTCTCCTTCAGGCCCATCAGCATGTCCTGCTTACCCTGGACCGCTGCCTCGGTGAGGACGCGGGTGGTCTCCTGGAACGAGGCCGCCGAGATGAAGCTGCGGGTCTGCAGCGACGCCTTGGTGATGCCGAGCAGGATCGGCTTGCCCTGTGCACGGGCCTGCTTCTTCTCCAGCTTCTCGTTGGTCGCGTCCATTTCCTCGCGATCGACCTGCTCGCCCTTCAGCAGCGTGGTGTCGCCGCCGTCGGTGATCTCGACCTTCTGCAGCATCTGACGAACGATCGTCTCGATGTGCTTGTCGTTGATCTTCACGCCCTGGAGACGATAGACCTCCTGGATTTCCGACACGAGATACTCGGCGAGGGGTTCGATGCCCATCGTCTCGAGGATGTCGTGCGGATCGGGCGAACCGCCGATCAGGTTATCGCCGCGCTTGACGTAATCGCCTTCCTGGACGTCGATCACCTTCGACTTCGGCACCAGATACTCGACGACGTCGCCGCCATCCTCGGGCTGGATGCCGATCTTGCGCTTCGCCTTATAGTCCTTGCCGAACACGACGCGGCCCGAGATCTTGGCGATGATCGCCGAGTCCTTGGGGATACGTGCCTCGAACAGCTCGGCAACACGCGGCAGACCACCGGTGATGTCGCGCGTCTTGGCGCTCTCGCGGCTGACGCGGGCCACGACGTCGCCGCCCTGGACCTGTGCGCCGTCCTCGACCGACAGCGTCGCGCCGATCGCCAGCATGTAGCGACCGCTCTCGCCCGACGTCTCGTCGAGCAGGGTCAGGCGCGGACGCAGATCCTCCTTCGACTTCGTCGCCGCGCGATATTCGATCACGACGCGCTGGGCGATGCCCGTGGCTTCGTCGGTCTGCTCGGTGAGCGTCTTGCCCTCGATCAGGTCGACATATTTGATCGTGCCCGGGTTCTCCGTGATCACCGGCATGGTGAACGGATCCCACTCGGCCATCCGGTCGCCCTTCGACACGATGTGACCATCGTCGAACAGCACGTACGCACCGTAGGGGATGCGATCGACCGAGAGCTCGCGGCCGTCCATGTCGACGATCGCGATTTCACCCGAGCGGCTGAGCACCACGCGACGGCCACGCTGGTCGACGATGATACGCAGATCGCGGAACTGCACCGTACCGTCGGCGTGAGCTTCAAGGTTCGACGTTTCGTTGAGCTGCGCCGCACCACCGATGTGGAACGTACGCATCGTCAGCTGCGTGCCCGGCTCACCGATCGACTGCGCGGCGATGACGCCGACAGCTTCACCGATGTTCACGGGCGTACCGCGGGCGAGATCGCGCCCGTAGCACTTGCCGCAGACGCCGATCTTCGATTCGCAGACCAGTGGGCTGCGGATCTTGCACGACTGCGTACCCAGGCCTTCGATCGTCGTGATCATCGGCTCGTCGAGCAGCGTGCCCGACGGGATGATGACCTTGCCGGTCTTCGGATCGACGATGTCCTCCGCGGTCGTACGACCGAGGATGCGCTCGCCGAGGCTTGCGATGGTCGAACCACCCTGAAGGATCGCCTTCATTTCGAGTGCGCGCGTGGTGCCGCAATCCGGTTCGATGATGACGCAGTCCTGCGACACGTCGACCAGACGACGCGTCAGGTAGCCCGAGTTCGCCGTCTTCAACGCCGTATCCGCGAGGCCCTTACGAGCACCGTGGGTCGAGTTGAAGTATTCGAGGACGGTCAGGCCCTCCTTGAAGTTCGAGATGATCGGCGTTTCGATGATCTCGCCCGACGGCTTGGCCATCAGGCCACGCATACCGGCAAGCTGCTTGATCTGCGCCTGCGAACCACGCGCACCCGAGTGGGCCATCATGTAGATCGAATTGATCGGCTTTTCACGGCCGGTTTCCTCGTCGATCTTCACCGAGCGGATCTCGTCCATCATGGCGTTCGCAACCTGGTCGCCGCAACGGCTCCAGGCGTCGATCACCTTGTTGTACTTCTCCTGCTGCGTGATCAGGCCGTCCTGATACTGCTGCTCGAAGTCCTTCACGAGTGCCTTGGTGTCGTCGACCAGACCAACCTTGGCGTCCGGAATGATCATGTCGTCCTTGCCGAACGAGATGCCGGCACGGAACGCGTGGCGGAAGCCGAGCGTCATGATCGCATCGGCGAACAGGACTGTCTCCTTCTGGCCGGTGTGACGATAGACCTCGTCGATCACGTCGCCCACGTCCTTCTTTGTGAGGAGGCGGTTGACGGTGTCGAACGGCACCTTGTGGCTGTGCGGCAGGCACTCGCCCAGCAGCATGCGGCCCGGCGTCGTCTCGTACCGCTTGAGGTACTGCTTGCCCTTCTCATCGGTCTGCGGAACGCGGCTGATGATCTTGGTATGCAGCGTCACCGACTGTGCGTTCAGTGCCTGATGCACTTCCGCCATGTCGGAGATCAGCATCCCCTGACCCGGCTCGTTCTCCTTCATCATCGACAGATAATAGAGACCGAGGACCATGTCCTGCGACGGAACGATGATCGGCTTGCCGTTGGCCGGCGACAGGATGTTGTTCGTCGACATCATCAGGACGCGTGCTTCGAGCTGTGCTTCGAGCGACAGCGGGACGTGCACGGCCATCTGATCGCCGTCGAAATCGGCGTTGAACGCGGAGCAGACCAGCGGATGAAGCTGGATCGCCTTGCCCTCGATCAGAACCGGCTCGAACGCCTGGATGCCGAGACGGTGAAGCGTCGGCGCACGGTTCAGCATGACCGGATGCTCGCGGATCACCTCGTCCAGGATATCCCAGACTTCCTTGCGCTCCTTCTCGACCCACTTCTTCGCCTGCTTCAGGGTCATCGACAGACCCTTCGCATCGAGACGTGCGTAGATGAACGGCTTGAACAGCTCGAGCGCCATCTTCTTCGGCAGGCCGCACTGGTGCAGCTTCAGCTCAGGCCCGGTCACGATGACCGAACGACCCGAATAGTCGACGCGCTTGCCGAGCAGATTCTGGCGGAAGCGGCCCTGCTTGCCCTTCAGCATGTCGGACAGCGACTTCAGCGGACGCTTGTTGGCGCCCGTGATCGTGCGACCGCGGCGACCGTTATCGAACAGTGCGTCGACGGCCTCCTGCAGCATGCGCTTCTCGTTGCGGACGATGATGTCCGGCGCGCGAAGCTCCATCAGGCGCTTCAGGCGGTTGTTGCGGTTGATCACGCGGCGATACAGATCGTTCAGATCCGACGTCGCGAAACGGCCACCGTCCAGCGGCACCAGCGGGCGCAGCTCGGGCGGGATGACCGGAACGACCTCGAGGATCATCCACTCTGGGCGGTTGCCCGAATCGATGAAGCTCTCGACGACCTTCAGGCGCTTGATGATCTTCTTGGGCTTCAGCTCGGACTTGGTGACCGCGAGCTCTTCAAGCAGCGCGGTACGCTCACCGACGAGATCGAGCGATTCGAGCATGATGCGGACCGCTTCGGCACCGATACCGGCCGAGAACGCGTCCTCGCCATACTGGTCCTGCGCGTCGAGGAGCTCGTCCTCGGTCATCAGCTGGTACTTCTCGAGCGGGGTCAGGCCCGGCTCGATCACGATGTACGCCTCGAAGTACAGCACGCGCTCGAGCTGCTTCAGCTGCATGTCGAGCAGCAGGCCGATGCGCGACGGCAGCGACTTCAGGAACCAGATGTGCGCGACCGGGGCGGCGAGCTCGATATGGCCCATCCGCTCGCGGCGAACCTTCGAGACGGTAACCTCGACGCCGCACTTCTCGCAGACGATGCCCTTGTACTTCATGCGCTTGTACTTGCCGCACAGGCACTCGTAATCCTTGATCGGACCGAAGATGCGCGCGCAGAACAGGCCGTCACGCTCGGGCTTGAACGTGCGGTAGTTGATGGTCTCGGGCTTCTTGATCTCGCCGAACGACCACGAACGGATCTTGTCCGGGGACGCGATGCCGATCTGGATCTGGTCGAACGTCTCGGTCTTGGCGACCGGATTGGCGAAGGGGGTCATCTCGTTCATGAGCTGTCCTTAGGAAAAATCTTCCCCCCTACCGCTTGCGGGAGGGGGAGGGGCCCAGCCTCTTCAGGCTGGGAGGGGGTGGGCGCCCGGCATCGACGTCGCGCTTCGCTGCCGGCCGCGAGCCCACCCCACGGTCCCCACCCGGTAGGGCCCCATCAAAGTATTACTTTGATGGGAACCCGTCGCGGGAGGGGAGGGCAAAGGAACTACTCCGCCGCGATCTGGATGCCGTCGCTGTCGAAGCCGGGCTCCGACTGCTTCAGGTCCACATTCAGGCCGAGCGAGCGCATTTCCTTGACGAGCACGTTGAAGCTCTCCGGGATGCCGGCCTCGAACGTGTCGTCGCCCTTGACGATCGCCTCGTAGACCTTGGTGCGGCCGACCACGTCGTCCGACTTCACCGTCAGCATTTCCTGCAAGGTATACGCCGCGCCGTAGGCCTGGAGTGCCCAGACCTCCATCTCGCCGAAGCGCTGCCCACCGAACTGCGCCTTACCACCCAGCGGCTGCTGCGTGACGAGCGAGTACGGCCCGATCGACCGTGCGTGGATCTTGTCGTCGACCAGATGGTGGAGCTTCAGCATGTAGATGTAGCCGACCGTCACCTTGCGATCGAACTTGTCGCCGGTACGTCCGTCGAACAGGTCCGACTGGCCCGACGGATCGAGACCCGCCAGTTCCAGCATCGCCGACACGTCCGCTTCACGCGCACCATCGAACACCGGCGTCGCCATCGGCACGCCGCCCTTCAGGTTCTTGGCCAGCTCGACGATCTCGTCACCCGAACGGGCGTCGATCTCGGCGTGATACTGCTCGCCGTACACCGTCTTGAGGCGATCGCGGACAGCCTCCGGCATCGCGCCGGGCTTGGCCTCGGGGTTCTCCTCGCGCCAGGTTTCGAGTGCCTGGGTGATCTGCTGACCAAGGCCACGCGCGGCCCAGCCCAGATGCGTCTCGAAGATCTGCCCGACGTTCATGCGCGACGGCACACCCAGCGGGTTGAGCACGATATCGACCGGCGTACCGTCGGCGAGGAACGGCATGTCCTCCGCCGGCAGGATGCGGCTGATCACGCCCTTGTTGCCGTGACGGCCGGCCATCTTGTCGCCAGGCTGCAGCTTGCGCTTCACCGCGACGAACACCTTGACCATCTTCAGCACGCCCGGCGACAGCTCGTCGCCACGCTCCAGCTTCTCGCGACGATCGTGGAACTTGTCCGTGATCAGCTTGGCTGCATCGTCATACTGGATCTTGACCGCTTCCAGATCGCTCTGGACCTTGTCGTCGGCGACCGCGAACTTCCACCACTCGTGGCGGTCGACGCTGTCGAGCAGATCCATGTCGATCACGACGCCCTTCTTGACGCCCTTCGGCGCCGAGGTGGCGGTCTGGTCGAGCAGCATCTCGCGAAGACGCGACCAGGTCGCACGGTTCAGGATCGAACGCTCGTCGTCCGAATCCTTCTTCAGGCGCTCGATCTCCTCGCGCTCGATCGCCATCGCGCGCTCGTCCTTGTCGATGCCGTGACGGTTGAAGACGCGAACGTCGACGACCGTACCCGACACGCCCGGCGGCAGGCGAAGCGACGTATCGCGCACGTCGCTGGCCTTCTCGCCGAAGATCGCGCGGAGAAGCTTCTCCTCCGGCGTCATCGGCGATTCGCCTTTCGGCGTGATCTTGCCGGCGAGGATATCGCCCGGCTCGACCTCTGCACCGATGTAGACGATGCCCGCTTCATCGAGGTTGCGAAGCGCTTCCTCGCCGACGTTCGGAATGTCGCGCGTGATGTCCTCAGGCCCAAGCTTGGTATCGCGAGCCATCACCTCGAACTCGTCGATATGGATCGACGTGAACACGTCGTCCTTCACGATCCGCTCGGAGATCAGGATCGAATCCTCGTAGTTGTAGCCGTTCCACGGCATGAACGCGACGAGGCTGTTGCGACCCAGCGCCAGCTCGCCGAACTCGGTCGACGGACCGTCGGCAAGCACGTCGCCCTGCGCCACCACGTCGCCCACCTTCACCAGCGGACGCTGGTTGATGCAGGTCGACTGGTTCGAGCGCTGGAACTTCATCAGCGTGTAGATATCGACGCCCGACTTGCCGGCATCGATCTCGCCGGTCGCCCGGATCACGATACGCGCCGCGTCGACCTGGTCGACGATGCCCGCACGCTTCGCCGAGATGGCCGCGCCAGAGTCACGCGCGACCGTCTCTTCCATGCCGGTGCCGACGAACGGCGCCTCGGCCTGGACGAGCGGCACGGCCTGACGCTGCATGTTCGAGCCCATCAGCGCGCGGTTGGCGTCATCGTTTTCCAGGAACGGAATGAGCGATGCGGCGACCGAGACGAGCTGCTTGGGGCTGACGTCCATCAACGTGATGTTGTCGGGCAGCGCCATCAGGAATTCGCCAGCCTGACGCGACGACACCAGCTCCTCGACGAAACCGTTCGACGAATCGAGCTCGGCGTTGGCCTGCGCGATCGTGTGCTTGGCCTCTTCCATTGCCGACAGGTACACGACGTCGTCGGTGACCTTGTGGTCGACGACCTTGCGGTACGGAGTCTCGATGAAGCCGTACTTGTTCACCCGCGAGAAGCTGGCGAGCGAGTTGATCAGACCGATGTTCGGGCCTTCCGGCGTCTCGATCGGGCAGATGCGGCCATAGTGCGTCGGATGAACGTCGCGGACTTCGAAGCCAGCACGTTCCCGGGTAAGTCCACCTGGTCCAAGTGCCGACACGCGACGCTTGTGGGTGACTTCCGACAGCGGGTTGGTCTGATCCATGAACTGCGACAGCTGCGACGAGCCGAAGAATTCGCGGACCGCGGCAACCGCAGGCTTCGCGTTGATCAGGTCGTTCGGCATGACGGTCGAGACGTCGACCGACGACATGCGCTCCTTCACGGCACGCTCCATGCGGAGCAGGCCGACGCGGTACTGGTTCTCGAGCAGCTCGCCGACCGAACGGACACGACGGTTACCGAGGTTGTCGATATCGTCGATTTCGCCCTTGCCGTCCTTGAGGTTCACGAGCGTCTTGATGACCTCTAGAATGTCCTCGGTGCGCAGCGTCGTCACGGTATCCTCGACGTCGAGGTCGAGACGCATGTTGAGCTTCACGCGACCGACGGCCGACAGGTCATAGCGATCCGGATCGAAGAACAGGCCGGAGAACAAGGCCTCTGCCGTCTCCAGCGTCGGCGGCTCGCCGGGACGCATCACGCGGTAGATATCGCTGAGGGCCTGCTCGCGCTCTTCAGCCTTGTCGACCTTGAGCGTGTTGCGGATCCAAGGGCCGGTCGCGACGTGATCGATGTCGAGCAGGTCGAGGCGCTCGATGCCTGCCTGGTCGAGCAGTTCGAGGTTCTCGGCCGACACTTCGTCACCGGCTTCGATGTAGATGCGGCCGGTCGACTCGTCGATCAGATCGTATGCGGAATAGCGGCCGAAGATTTCCTCGGTCGGGATCAGCAGGTCGGTCAGGCCGTCCTTGAACGCCTTGTTCGCAGCGCGGGGGCTGATCTTCTGGCCGTTCGGGAACACGACTTCGCCGGTCTTCGCGTCGACGATGTCGAACATCGGCTTCTGGCCACGCCAGTTCTCGACCTGGAACGGAACGATCCAGCCACCCTGGCCGCGGACGAACGTCACGCGGTTGTAGAAATAGTTGAGGATCTCTTCCGACGTCATGCCGAGCGCATAGAGAAGCGCCGTCACCGGCAGCTTGCGCTTGCGATCGATGCGGACGTTGACGATGTCCTTCGCGTCGAACTCGAAATCGAGCCACGAACCGCGATACGGAATCACGCGCGCCGCGAACAGGTACTTGCCCGATGCGTGCGTCTTGCCGCGATCGTGATCGAACAGCACGCCCGGCGACCGGTGCATCTGCGAAACGATGACGCGCTCGGTGCCGTTGATGAAGAACGTGCCGTTCTCGGTCATGAGCGGCATGTCGCCCATGTACACGTCCTGCTCCTTGATATCGATGACCGACTTTGCCTCGGTATCGGGATCGACCTCGAACGCGGTCAGGCGGAGGGTGACGCGCATCGGCGCGGCGTAGGTGATCCCGCGCTGGCGGCATTCCTCGACGTCGAACTTCGGCGGCTCAAGGACGTAATCGTCAAAATCGAGATAGGCGGTGCCGGCGAAATCCTGGATCGGGAACACGCTGCGCAGCGTCTTCTCGAGACCCGAGACGTGGCCGATCGACTTGTCGGAGCGCAGGAACTGCTCGTAGCTCTCGCGCTGCACTTCGATCAGGTTCGGCATCTGCACGACTTCGTGGATGTTGCCGAAAACCTTGCGGATACGGCGCTTTGCAGTGCCGTGTTCGATCGCTTTGGATGCCATAGGTTTTATTTCGCCCTATAAAAACTGATCGGGTCAGCCGTAAATTCGTGCTTAGGAACCCCTAAGCGGGACGCACGTTAACGCAGAAAGGCCGCGCGCATCGTGTGCGGCGGCTCTCAGCGTATGAAACCTCGGTATCCAATACGATCGACACGCTGCGCGACGGCATGTCATTTCCCGGATGCTGTGGTGAGAGGCGGATATAGGCGCGGCACTGCGTCCTGTCAAAGGGCGGATGTCGAAATGCAGCGCGATACGCTGTCGCTGGGTCTCGTAATGGGTGGTTTTGGAGCGTCGCCAGTGACGAAAATACTATAGATTGTGGATCGCCTGCACCGCTAGGCGCATCCGCAGCAAGGCGTCGATCGTATACGTACGGGGGATACGACAGGATGAACGACAAGGTGGCAAGCGACAGGGTGATGGTCCAGGCGGCCTCGGACGAGGATCGCGCGAACTGGGCGCAGTTGATCGACGATCACAAGCAGATCGCCGAGCAGTGCATCGTCCTCGCCGACCTGGCGCAGGGCTCGCGCGAACAGAGCGGCCTCGCCTCGCGAAAGCTGATCGAACTCGCGGTCACCGTCGCCAGGCATCTCGACCTCGAGGACGAAGTGATCGACCGCACCGTGATGGCGATGGAGGCGAAATATTCGCCCGACACGATCGCGACGATGGAGGAGAATCTCGACATCCTCCGGTCCGACTGGAAAGCGTTCATCGGCCGCTGGTTGCCGGTCATCAAGCCAGGCGAATGGGAAAAGTTCGGCGTCCAGGCGGAGTCGATGCTCGATCGGCTGTCGAGCCAGGTGATGCTCGAGACCGAGATCCTGTACGACCACGCCTTGCGCGACGGCGTGGTGCGCCCGGGCGGAGCGGTGCTGCACTGATCGGGGGCGGCATTGCTGGCGTAACAATCCTCCCCCGCCAGGGGGGGGCACCGAAGGTGACGGAGGGGGAGGCAAGCGCGACCTCTGCTCCGTGTCCTCCCCCTCCGTCTGGCAAGGGCCAGCCACCTCCCTTTGGCAGGGGAGGAGTAAAACCCTTTGGCGTCAGCGGCGCTTCTTCTTCGACCGGGACGGCGGTGGCGCAACCGGCGTGGGCAGCGGCGGCGGTGCGCTGAACTTCACCACGAGCGGCACCACCCCCGGATCGGCCGGATACAACCGCCGCGCACGCGCGAACACGAACCGCGCCTTCGCTGCCCCACGCGCATTACCGCTCGCGCCCACCCAGCGCCAATGCCAGGGCTCCCACTTCACGTGCTGCTTGTTCCCACCCGGAAAGCTCTGTTCGAACCCGAACCTCGGCGCGTTCAACCGTAGCCAACGCGCGGCAGGGGTCGCGGCCATGCACGCCTCCGCATCGGGACACCCGTTCGCCGGCCGCACCGCGAAATCCAGCGCATAGCCGGTCGAATGCTCGCTATACCCCGGCGGAGCGACCGAGATCGCGCGATCGGCCGCGCTGCTGATCTCGCCCCGGCAGAAGACGCTGCGCTGGCGGGCGATCGACCGCTGGCACGACAGCGCGCGGAGCTGGCCCATCACCGAGGGATCGCCCTGCGCCGCTGCAAACAGCCGCAACAGATCGGGCAGCATGTCGGCACGCACCACGCACGGATTGCCCACCGAATACTCCGACGGTAGCGTGACCAGCTCGCTTTCGGGCGCATCGCCATAGGGCAAATGCCCGAACGCACGGCCATCGGCGCTGATCGCGGCGCTCTGGCCTTCGCACAATTGTGCCTCGGCGACGGTCGGTGCCAGGACCAGCACAAGGGCAACTATACGGTGCAACATCGCGACGGCTCTGGCATGCGGGCGCTTATGATGGCAAGGGCGGCGGCATGCATGGTGAACGCGTACTCTTCCTCGACGGCGAGGCCCTGGTGATCGACAAGCCCGCAGGGCTGCCGGTCGATCCGCCTCGCGATGGCTCGCTGAGCCTCGAAAATCATCTCGAAAGCCTGAAGTTCGGCTTCCAGCGTTGGCCGAAGCCCGTGCACCGGCTCGACCGCGACACCAGCGGCTGCTTGCTCCTGTCGCGCAATCCCAAGGCGCACGCCCGTTTGCAGCAGGCGTTCGAACAGGGCCTCGTCTCGAAGCGCTACGTCGCACTGCTCGACGGCGTGGTCGAGGGCACGTCCGGCCTGATCGAGATGGCGCTCGGCAAGGTGAGCACGGCCGAGACCGGCTGGCGGATGGTCGAGGATCCCAACGGCAAGAAGTCGCGCACCAAGTGGCGCGTGCTGGAGATCAGAGACGGTCGCTCGCTGGTCGAGTTCCTGCCCGAGACCGGCCGCACGCACCAGATCCGCGTCCACGCCGCGAGCGGCCTCGGCGCGCCGGTGGTCGGCGACGGCGTGTATGGCAAGGCGGACGGGCTGGGCATGATGCTCCACGCGCAACGCCTGATCGTGCCGCGTCCGGGCAAGCCCGACGTGCTCGCCGAAGCGCCGCTGCCCGAGAGGTTCGCCAAGGCCGGGTTTGCGGACGAGGCTGCTCCGGTCACCAACGCCGCTCCGGCTGCCGATGCGGTAACGACGCCCGACTCCTCCGACGACTGAGCGGGCGAAGGGCTTATGGTCGCGATCCCTATCACCCGGTCGATCTCGATCGACGACAGCGAACTGATCGAGAGCACGACCCGCTCGGGCGGACCCGGTGGCCAGCACGTCAATACCACCGACAGCGCGGTGATCCTGCGCTTCGACGTCGGCCTCTCGCCCGGCCTGCCGCTGGCGGTCAAGAACCGCATTGCCGTGCTCGCGGGATCGCGCCTTACGCGCGACGGCGTGCTGGTGTTGCGTAGCGAGGGCTCGCGCTCGCAACTGCTCAACCGCCAGGAAGTCCGCGAGAGGCTGGTCGCGCTGATCAAGGAAGCGACGATCGTCCCCAAGGCCCGCCGCGCGACCAAGCCGTCCAAGGCGGCGAAAGCGCGACGGGTCGATACGAAGAAGGTCCGAAGCGGGGTGAAAGCCGGACGAGGCAAGGTCCGCGACGATTGAGCCGTTGGTCGATGGACCGTCGGATCAAGCCTCTATTTCCGTTCTGCGGGCCGTCCTCCGCAATGGTACGACGTTGACCCTTCCATGTTCTCCCGCGAAGGCGGGAGCCCAGTCTGGATCCCTGCCTTCGCGAGGACACACATCTTACGTCCATGAGACGGATGAGCGCCGAACCCGTCGCGCCCCCGCCCATCACGCCCCCCGGCCGTCACCCCGGCGAAAGCTGGGGTATCCCCGAGGAACGGGCAACACGCGCCAACAGCAAGACCCCAGCTTTCGCTGGGGTGACGGAGCTGGTTGGGGACGATTATGCGGTGGCGACGCCGTGGCTATGCGGTGGCGACGTTTGATGGATGTCGTGCGCTCCTGTTTGCTGTCCGGATCTCATTTCATCCCCTGTTTTCCGACCGTCCACACGCCTATCTCCGCGATGATCCGGCGCCCCGCCGACCAAGGACGACGACATGTACCAGTTCGACATCTCCGCCGGCACCAAGGCCGATCTCTACCGCGACCTGCTCGACGCGCTCGACGCACTGACCGCGGACGAGCGTGACCCGATCGCCAACATGGCCAACGCCGCCGCACTGGTGTGGGAATATCTCCCCGACCTGAACTGGGCGGGCTTCTATCGGCTGGTGCCCGAAGCACAGGGCGGCGAACTCGTCCTCGGCCCGTTCCAGGGCAAGGTCGCCTGCATCCGTATCCCGGTCGGCAAGGGCGTCTGCGGTGCCGCCGCGGCCACGCTGACGACGCAACTGGTCGAGGACGTGCACGCGTTCCCCGGCCACATCGCCTGCGATGCCGCGAGCCGCTCCGAACTGGTCGTGCCGGTGACCAGGAACGGCACGCTGGTCGCGGTGCTCGACCTCGACAGCCCCGAACCCGCGCGGTTCGACGCAGAGGACGCGGCGGGGTGCGAGGCGCTGGCGGCACTGCTCGGCCAGCGGCTGTAGGACCTGATCCGTTTCGGGACGGTACGCTCGCTGGTGACTCCCCCGCGGCTTTGGTAAGCAACCCGTTAAGACATCCGGCGTTTGCGCGGGATAGGGTGGCGGAACCAGGGAGACGGACATGCGGAGCCTTTTGATCGCAAGCGCAGGGCTTGTCGCCGTCAGCGGCGCAGCGGAGGCCCAACAGCGCCCCGGCACCAGCTACGGCGTGCCGGGTGCGACGATGCAGGCGCCGATGGCAGATCCCCGTCGCCCGGGACCGATCGCCGCGCGTATGCCCGTCGTTCATACGTCCTCGCGACCGGTCGGATCGCAGCAGGCCGCCCCGCGCCGACAGCCGCGCTGGGGCAGCAAGATCGGCGGGCGCTGGTGGGGCGGCGCCAACGCGCCCGGCGGCTGGGCGGGATACCGTCGCCCGCATCGCGGCTGGGCCGTGCCGACCTATTGGAACGCACCGCGCTTCTACATCGGCGACTGGTCGACCTATGGCCTTTCCCGACCGCCGCAGGGCTATAACTGGGCGCGCTATTACGACGACGCGGTGCTGATCGACTCGCGCGGATCGGTCTATGACACGGCGAGCGACATCGACTGGGATCGCTACGACTCCAACGGCTACGTGGCTGTGAGCCCGCGCGACTATGCCGCCAACGACTCGGTCTATGCCGGGCCGAGCGACCGCGGATACGCCCCGCCCTATGACGATCGCGGTGCGCCTCGGCGTGACACCGGTCTCGGTGGTGCAGCGATCGGCGCGGCTGCCGGCGGCGTCGCGGGCAACGTCATCGCGGGTCGCGGCAATCGCCTGGGCGGGACTCTGATCGGCGCGGGCGTCGGCGCTGCGGCGGGCTATGCGATCGACAAGACCGAGGACCGCGGTCGCTCTGCGCCACCGCCGCCTCCACCACGTGGTTCAGGATATGGCGCCGACTACCCGCCACCGTCCGCCTATGCCGCCGACTACGCAGCCCCGCCGCCCGCTTATGCCGACGACTACGCGCCCCCGCCCTACGGCGCGGACTATGCCCCGCCGCACAGCTATACGGTCGCGCCCGGTGGCACATGGGTCTCGCCCGACGGCGCGACGACGGTCACGACGACGAGCGGCGGCGCATATCCGGCGGGTTCAACGACGGTGATCGTGCAGTCTGTACCGGTGACCACGACGACAACGACGACCACCGAATATTACGACGCGTCCCCTCGACGGAAGGTCAGGCGGCGGTAAGAGCGGCTCAGCCGAGCATGCCGGCGTAACTCTGCGGTGGCAGGGGGAGCGTCGCGCGCGCGGCTAGCCCGCCGAAGATCACCAGGATGAGAGCCCCACCGCCGATGGTCAGCGTCCGCAGCGGCGGGGTTCGGTCGGTGAGCAAGACCACGGCCACCGCGGTCGCGATCATCGGCCAAAGGTGATAGCGTAGGTCCGAGGCGATGCTGAGGACTGCGAAACTCGCCTCCAGGGCAAGCGCGGAGACGAGCAGCGCCGTGGCGAAGTCCCGCACGGCGTCGCGCCGACGCGACAGGCATGTCGCCAGCGCGGTGATCGCGACGACGATCCACGCGATCGGCCAGCCCAGCGGCGTCTCGACGATCGCGGCGGTTATGCCCTCCCAGGTGCGGGCGGCGGCGTTGGGGTCGGCGAGCCCGATCGTGTTGGGCTCGGACGCGGTCGGCGGCGCGGCGCTCGGCCAGTGGAACGGCACGAGCCAGCGGTCGGTCGAGTTCAGATGCGCAAAACGGTGCGTCGCGTAGGCGATCGGGTGATGCAGTGCCGCGGACGCCAGCGTGACGTAGAGCGTCGCGGTCGGCAGCGCGCGCAACCGCGCCATCGTCGTCCCGCAATGCGCATCGTCGCCGAGCGGATCCCAGAAGAATGGTTTCGCGCAGTGGCGGGCAATCACGGTGGCGGCTTCGGCTTGCGTCAGGCCTGTTGTGGCGCTGTCAGGTGCCCGCGCGGCGATGCCGGCGAGGTCGTAGAGCGCTTGGGTCGCCTCGACGCCGCTGCGTTGCGCCTTGAGCAGTCCGTGGTTCACGATCGGCGCCACGCCCAGAATCGCGACGATCGCGACCAGTCCGGTGGCCAGCTTGGCGACCGGATGGGCGGGGCGGGGCGCGAGGGTCACGACGAGCGGCACGACGATGAACACGGCGTTCGCCCGGACCAGCACGGCATAGCCGAGCAGCAGCGTCACCGGGATCCACATCGCGCCGGGCAAAGGGCGGCTCGCCAGGCGCCACCAACCCACGGTCCCGACCGCGGCGAGCAACGCGCCGGCGAGTTGCGCGTCCTTCAGCACCACACCCTGCCAGCCGAGGAACGGGGGTAAAAGGCCGACGACGAGGATCGCGAGCGCGCTGCGGCCGCGCCCAAGCCGCGCGAGTGCACCGGCGATCAGGCCGAGACCGAGCCAATAGGTGACGAGTTGCAGCACCAGCATCGGCGTCGCGCCGTGCCCCAGCGGCGCCAGCACCGCCCAGGCGCGCGCCATGATCGGCGGGTGCCAGTCGTCGTACACGCCCGACAGGACCTGGCGATATTGCGCCACGGTGTCGTACATCGCGATGCCCGGCCAGAAGAGCGCGAGCGAGGCTAGGCATAGCGCGGTTGCCGCGAGAATGGCGATGCGGGCGGTGGCGCGTGGTACTGGTTCGATCGACATTCGCGGGTCCTGCACCGGGGCTTGTGTTCGCGAAATCCTGGAGCGCTGAACCCCGCGACCGACACGCCCTTCGATGGGACATGAGCGATGGTCAAGCGAGATAGGGCCGAAACGAGACGGTTCGCCCGACTGGCTAGACCGGTCGGGCATCGAAGATGTCGTCAGCCGCCGCCACGACCACCGCGCTGTTCTCCCGCGAAGGCGGGAGTCCAGTCTGGGTCCCCGCCTTCGCGGGGAAACAATAGCAGTGCGGGTCGGGAAAGGAAGGCCGGTACGAAGCCGAACTCCAATCCTCCCCCGCAAGGGGGAGGTGGCGCCGAAGGCGACGGAGGGGGAGGATACGAAGCAGAGGTAGGCGCCTACCGCCCCCTCCGTCTGGCAAGGGCCAGCCACCTCCCCCTTGCGGGGGAGGATCGAGCGGTCGCCTCAGTAGTGGATCGCGCGGCCGTACGCCGCCAGCACGCTCTCGTGCATCATTTCGCTGAGCGTCGGATGCGCGAACACCGTCTCCATCAGCTCGGCCTCGGTCGTCTCGAGCTGGCGGGCGACGACATAGCCCTGGATCAATTCGGTGACTTCCGCACCGACCATGTGCGCGCCGAGCAGCTCGCCCGTCTTCGCGTCGAACACGGTCTTCACGAAGCCCTCGGCCTCACCCAAAGCAATGGCCTTGCCGTTGCCGATGAAGGGGAACTTGCCGACCTTCAGCTCGTAGCCGGCTTCCTTCGCCTTCGCCTCGGTCATGCCGACCGATGCGACCTGCGGACGCGAATAGGTGCAGCCGGGGATGTTGGCCTTGTCCATCTGGTGCGGCGAACCGCCGGCGATCTTCTCGACCGCGATGATGCCCTCATGGCTGGCCTTGTGCGCGAGCCAGGGCGCGCCGGTGACGTCGCCGATCGCCCAGATGCCCTCGACGTTGGTGCGGCCGTATCCGTCGGTCTTGATATGCCCGCGGTCGGTCTCGACGCCCAAAGCCTCCAGCCCGATATTCTCGGTGTTGGGGACGATGCCGATCGCGATGATCGCGTGGCTGAAGGTCTCCTCGGAAACCTTGCCGTCCTTCGCCTTGATCTTGGCGGTGACGCCATCGGCTGACGGGGCGAGACCCTCCAGACCGGTCTGGGTCAGCAGCTTGATACCCTGCTTGCTGAGCGCCTTGTCCATGAATGCGGAGACTTCCTCGTCCTCGACGGGGAGTATCCGGGGGAGCATCTCGACGATCGTCACGTCGGCGCCCATGTCGTTGTAGAAGCTGGCGAACTCGACGCCGATCGCGCCCGAGCCGATCACGAGCAGCTTGGTCGGCATCTCGGTTGGCACCATCGCGTGGCGATAGGTCCAGATCCGCTCGCCGTCGGCCTTCGCGAACGGCAGGTCGCGCGCGCGCGCGCCGGTCGCGACGATGATGTTCTTGGCTTCGAGCTCGACGGTCTTGTTGCCCTGCTTGACCGACAATTTACCCTTGGCGGTCACGGTGCCGACGCCCTCGACGACCGTCACCTTGTTCTTCTTCATCAGGCCCTTGACGCCTGCGTTGAGCTGGCCCGCGACTTTCCGCGAGCGGTCGACGATTTTGGCGAGATCGAAACCGACATTGTCAGCCTTGAGCCCGTAGCTCTCGGCGTTCTGCATGTAGTGATAGATTTCGGACGTGCGCAGCAGCGCCTTGGTCGGGATGCAGCCCCAGTTGAGGCAGATGCCGCCCAGCCGCTCGCGCTCGACGATCGCGACCTTCAGGCCGAGTTGCGACGCGCGGATCGCCGCGACGTAGCCGCCGGGGCCCGAGCCGAGGATGACGAGATCATAGGTATCAGCCACGGTAGAGTCCTTTGGATTAGTTGATTTCGGGCGGCACGGGCCGCGGTTTGCGGTCGTCGCCGACCGCCACGAAGATGAAGCGCGCCTGGGTCACCTTGCAGCTGTCGTTGCTGTGGCGGGCACGGCGCCACGCCTCGACCTCTATCGTCATCGACGTGCGCCCGACCGCGATCAGGTCTGCGTAGACCGACACCTCGTCGCCGACGACCACCGGCATGTGGAACTTCATCGCATCCGCCGCAATGGTGACGGCGCGGCCGCCGCTGCGCCGCGACGCTACCGAGCCGGCCGCGAGATCCATCTGGCCCATCAGCCAGCCGCCGAAAATGTCGCCATACGGATTGGCGTCGGCGGGCATCGCGGTGACCCGTATCGTCGGGGCTTTATTGGGAGGCAGGTCGGTCACGCTTCACTCCTGCGGGTCGTTTGGTCGAGACGGCGGGCGCGGCGCAACGGCCCGACGCCCATCAGCACGGTCGCGACCATTGCCGCAGCCCCGCAAGCCCAGATCACGTCCTGCCCGAGCGGGTAGGACCATGCCGCCGCCCACGTGATCGCGACGGCGACGACGAGGCCCGCGAGGATGTGCAGGATCTCGATGCTCGTCTGCTTCATAGTGAAGCGGAGCCGCACACCCCCGTTCGCCCTGGGCGAAGTCGAAGGGTGTGAGACTCACCTGCTTCGACTTCGCTCGGCACGAACGGGGTGGGGGAGAGGGACGCAACGGTCATGCTTTTCAGCTTACGCCAGCATACCCAGCGGGTTCTCGACGAGATGCTTGAACGCCTTCATGAACTGCGCGCCGTCGGCCCCGTCGATCGCGCGGTGATCGAAGCTGCCGGTCGCCGACATCACGGTCGCCACGGTGAGTTCGTCGCCGACGACGTATGGACGCTTCTCGCCCGCGCCGATCGCGAGGATCATCGCCTGCGGCGGGTTGATGACCGCATCGAACTGCGTGATGCCGAACATGCCCATGTTGCTGATCGAGGCGGTGCCGCCCTGATATTCCTCGGGCTTCAGCTTGCCGTCGCGGGCGCGCGCGGCAAGGTCCTTCATCTGCGTCGAGATCGACGACAGCGACGCGGTGTCGGCGCCGACGATGATCGGCGTGATCAGTCCCGACGGCGTGCTCACTGCGACCGAAATATCGGCGCGCGCGAAAGTGATCAGCTGGTCGGGGGAGAACATCACGTTGCAGGTCGGGACCTGCATGAGCGCGACGGCCTGCGCTTTGATCAGCAGATCGTTGACCGACAGCTTCACGCCGCGCGATTCCAGGCTTTTGTTCAGCTCGCCGCGCAGCTTGAGCAGCGCGTCGAGACGGATGTTCACGGTGAGATAGATGTGCGGGACGGTCTGCTTCGACTCGGTCAGGCGACGTGCGATCGTCTTCCGGACGTTGCTGAGCTTGGTCGCCTCGTGCGGGATATCCGGCACGGTCGCAGGCTTGGCGGCAGGTGCGGGCGCCGCAGCGGTCGGAGCAGCCGTTTCGGTCTTCGCAGCGGCTGGCGCCGCACCCGGCTTCGCGTTCTCGACGTCGGCCTTGACGATGCGACCCTTCGGCCCCGAACCCGACACGGCGCCGAGATCGATACCCTTGTCGGCGGCAAGGCGGCGCGCGAGCGGGCTCGCCTTCACGCGGTCACCCGACGAGGCCTGTCCAGCCTCTGCGGGACGACCATGATCCTCGGCCGAAGCTTCGGTGCGCGGTGCGGGCTTGGCCTCGCTACCCGTGTCGTTCGGATCCTTCGGGTCGGGTTTGGCTTCCGATTCCTTGGCGGCGGGCTCAGGCGTCTCGCTCTTTGCCGGCGCCGACGACACCGACGACGCATCCTCGCCCTCTTCGGCGATGATCGCGATGACCGTGCCGACCTTCACATTGTCGGTACCCTCGGCGACGAGGATCTTGACCACGGTGCCTTCGTCGACGGCTTCGAATTCCATCGTCGCCTTGTCGGTCTCGATCTCGGCCATCAGGTCGCCGGATTTCACGACGTCGCCCTCCTTGATCAACCATTTGGCGAGGGTGCCCTCCTCCATGGTCGGGGACAGGGCAGGCATCTTGATCTCGATCGACATGGATTTCCCCAGGGCGTGACGTAACGGCATGCCTACTCGCGCCCTCGTCCGCTCGGGTCAACCCCGTCGGCACAAGTCGGTGGTCTTGCGTCGTGCGCGGCTTCGGGCCACCTACGTCGCATAACGGGGGCCAAAATGCGCATTTATCTGGTGGTTATCGACGACAGTCCCGAAGCCGGCATCGCGCTGCGCTTCGCCGCGCGGCGTGCGGTGAAGACCGGCGGCGGCGTCGAGATCCTGACCGTGATCCCGCCGCAGGAGTTCATCGCCTTCGGCGGCGTCCAGGCGACGATCGAGGAAGAGGCGCACCTCCACGCCGAGGGTTTGGTCGCGGGTGCGGCCGGCACATTGCTGGAGGAATCCGGCCTGCGTCCCTCTATCACTGTGCGCGAAGGTGAAGGGCCGAAGATCATCCGCGAGATGATCGAGGCGAACCCCGAGATTGCGGCGCTGGTGCTGGGGGCCGCGGCGACTGGCGCGCCGGGCGAACTGATCGCGCATTTCACCGGTGCCGACGCGGGGGCGCTGCCGGTGCCGGTGATGATCATCCCGGGGTCGCTGACCCGCGAGGCGATCGACCGGTTGAGCTGAGCCCCGTCAGCTGCCTGCGTCAGCCAGCCGCCTCAGCCAACCGTGACCGGCGCCTCGGTGGAGAGCAGCCGCTCGATACGCTCGATCCCGGTCTGGGTCAGCTGGACCGCGTCGAGGTCCCTGTCGATCTGTTCGATCAGCGACTTCGCGTTGAGCACGCGCAGCCAGCGCATCAGCGTGGCGCGTGAAAGGCTGAGCTGCGCGACGAGCGATTCCACCGTCGCGATCCGGCTCTCGGCCTCTGCGACATAGATGATCAGCAAACTGGCCCAGGCGTGATCCGCAAACAGGTCGGCCCCCAATATCGTATCACGGGACCGCATGACGTCGAGCAGATCCCTTGCCCGACGCCACAGCCGATAGGGCGTAGTATCCTCAGCGGCGAGGCTGGCGACCGCGGGCAGGGCGGGCGGCACGGTCGACAGCGTGCCGAAGAGATATCCGTCGCTGCAACTGCCGATTCGCGAAACCTGGACTTCGAGCGTGATGATTGCGCCGTCGCCGCCGATATACCGTTTTCGTATTCGCGCCGAACTCCCATTGGGCTGCAGTGCGGCGACCTGTGCAAGGTTGCGCGCAATGTCTCCCGGGTGGGTGATGGACATATACGACCGGCCGACAAGCTGCTTTTTTGTGCGCTGCAATGTGGTGGCGACGGATTCGTCGATCGTCTGGATAACCCCCGCAGCGGTCGAAATCGAATGCCCCAATATCATCTCGGCTCCCTGTAACCTCGACGGCGCTTTTAGTGTTTTGCCTTATCTGTCTGAAACATAGATCATAACCATTAAACGAACTTATATTGATCTATAGGCTAAGCTACGGTTCAGGATGCGTGGCGGACGCAGTTCGATTGCTGCATTTCCCGTCTTGAGCCGCGCTGCCGATACGGGCACGATTGGCCATGCCCTTATTCGCAGTCCCGCTGCTTCTCGCAGCCGCCGCCCCGATTTCTTCCCCACCCGCGGGGCCGCCCGCCCGGTTTCCCGCGCCATCCGCGACCCGGCTCAAGGCGGACGTCACCGCGATGGTCGGCTTCGGCACGCGCCACACGGCGTCGACTACCACCGATCCCAAGCGCGGCATCGGCGCCGCGCGGACCTGGGCGGCGCAGCGTTTTACCGAGATCGGCGCGACCTGCGGCGGCTGCATCACGGTCGAGCGGATCGCGCGGACCTTTACCGGGCCGCGTGCACCGACCGGGGTCGTCGTCGAGGACGTACTCGGGATCCAGAAGGGCCGCGACCCGAACCGCGTGGTGATCGTCGGCGCGCATATCGACAGCCGGGTGACCGACGTGATGAACGTCACGTCCGACGCGCCGGGCGCGAACGACAACGCGTCGGGCGTTGCGCTGGTGCTGGAGGCGGCACGATTGCTGTCCCAACGCCAGTTCGATGCGACGATCGTCTACGCGGTGTTCTCGGGCGAGGAACAGGGCCTGTGGGGCGCCGAACTACTCGCCGATACCGCCAAGGCGCGCGGCTGGAAGGTGTCGGCGATGCTCAACAACGACATCGTCGGCAACACGGTCGGGCAGGGCGGCGTACGCGTCGCCGACAAGGTCCGCGTGTTTTCGGAAGGCATCCGCGCCTCCGAGGATCTGGTCGCGCAACAGGGCCGCCGCGCCGAGGGTGGCGAGGACGATGGCCCCAGCCGCGCGCTGGCCAAGGCGATCGACGGGATCGCCGGCACCGTTCCTGGCGGGCTCGACGTGATGCTCGATCGTCGACCGGACCGGTTCGGCCGCGGTGGCGATCATGAGCCGTTCCTCAAACTGGGCTATCCCGCCGTGCGCTTTTCGGTCGCCGCCGAGAACTGGGACCGCCAGCACCAGGACCTCCGTACCGAGAACGGCGTCGTCTACGGCGACACCATCGAAGGCATGGATTTCCCGTATCTTGCGAAAGTCACAGCGATCAATGTCGCCACCCTCGCAAATATTGCCGGCGCACCCGCTGCGCCGGACGAGGTGACGATTGCCGGTGCCTTGTCGCGCGATACGACTGTCAAGTGGACCGCTGTACCCTGCGCGGCGGGATACCGGGTCCGCTGGCGCCGCAACGACGCGCAGGACTGGGCGGAGACGCGCGACGTGACGGGGACGCAAACGCTGCTCGTGCAGGTGCCGGTGGACGACAATTTCGTCGGCGTGTCATCGCTGTCGGCGAATGGCGCGGAAAGCTTGGTCAGTTTCGGGGGACGGGAGCGGCGGCGGTAAGAGCGCTCCGTGGGTAACCGTCCGCTTGATCCAGAGGTAGGCGAGGTCAGGCGGCGGCCGATGCTTTCCAACGGCGATTGACGAGCGCACGCGCGTCCGTGACCGACATCGGGCGCCCGAAATAATAGCCTTGGGCCATGGTGCAGCCGAACTCCTGGACCATCTTATGCTCCGCAGCGGTTTCCACGCCTTCCGCCGTCGTCGCCATGTCGAGGCTTTCGGCAAGCGCAATCACTGCGCGGACGATCGCGACGGCTTCACGAACGCCCTTGGCTGCGTCGTGGATGAAACTGCGATCGATCTTGATCGACGAGAACCGCGTACGGCTGAGATAGCCGAGCGAGGAATAGCCGGTGCCGAAATCGTCGAGGCTCAGATGCACGCCGAGATCGAGCAGTCGGTCCAATACTCGGGTCACACCGAGCCCTTCGTGAAGGAACACGCTTTCGGTCACTTCCAGTTCGAGGCGTTCGGGAGAAAGTCCGGCGTTCGACAGGGCCGATGCGATCGTGGTGAGGAAGCCGGGATTCTGGAGTTGGTTTGCCGACACATTGACCGCGATGCGGATATCGGACGGCCATTTCGCCGCCTCGGTGCAGGCGGTGCGCAAGACCCACGCACCGATCGGCGCGATCAATCGTGCGTCCTCGGCGAGCGGGATGAACTTGCTCGGCGGAATCGTACCGAATTCCGGGCTTTTCCACCGCAGTAGCGCTTCGAAACCCCTGAGTTGTCCCGCGTCTGCATCGACGACAGGCTGATATTCGAGGTGCATCTCGCCGTTTTCGACCGCGGTTCGCAGCGCCAGTTCCAGCACACGGCGTTCTTCTGCCTGTACGTGCAATTCAGGCTCGTAGGTACGAAACACACCACGACCCGCGTCCTTGGCGCGGTACAGCGCGAGGTCCGCAGAGCGCACCAGCATTTCCGCGGTACGCCCGTCCCGAGGGCCGATCGCCAGGCCGATGCTCGCTCCGATATACAGCGTATGGGCGTCGATCTCGTACGGCAGCGAGAGCGACTCGATGATTCGCTGCGCGAGCCGTTCGATCGCGACGGTGTCGCTGGCGTCCCGGACGACAACGGCAAATTCGTCGCCACCCAACCGACCGCATAGATACGCCTCGCCCATCAGCTGATCGAGGCGCTCGGAGACCCGGCCGAGCAGGCGGTCACCGATCGGATGGCCGAGCGTATCGTTGACCGCCTTGAAGCGATCGAGATCGAGCATCATGAACGCGTAACGTCCGCCGGACCGGTCGGCCTCGGCGATGGTCTTCACCAGGGTTTCGTTGACCATCAGACGGTTGGGTAGCCCGGTGAGCGTATCGAACCGCGCCATGCGATTTATCCGGTCGGCCGAGGCGCGTTGTTCGGTTACGTCGGAGCCCACACCACGAAAACCGACAAATTCGCCGAGATGGCCGAACCGCGGCGAGGCCGAGATCTCCCACCAGCGATCTTCCCCGTCGATCTGCACCGGCAAGCGCAGATCCCGGAAGCTCTCCCGCGCCTTCAGTTTTTCGGCGAGCGTGCGCAGCCCTGCCGCGAAATTGCCCGTCTCCCAAGTCGGCCCCGCCAGGACCTGGAGGAACGGCATGCCCTCGATGGCCGCCGGATCGAGCCGGCAGGCATAGGCGAACCGCGTCGAGGCCCGGACGATACGACGCGCGGTATCGGTTTCCCACAGCCAGTCGGCATCGGTCTCCTCGAATTCGCGGAGCAGCAGGCTGACGGTTTCGTTGCGTTCGCCAAGCGCGATCTCGCCGGCGCGGATCAGCACCAGCGTCCGCGCGCGGCTGACGCAGACGATCATCAGCATCGCGGTGAAGGCGAATATCCCCACCGCCGCTGCGACCGTCCCCGCCATCGCAAGCTGGACGACCATCGCGGCGCCGAGATACCCGAGGAACACCAGCGTCGCGAGCACCAGCGGCGCCATCGCGAACGCCGCCGCCGTCATGAGCACCGCGAGCGTGATCCCCAACCCGGCGGTCGTCCCCGACGGCGCATGCGTGCAGAACAGCACCGGCACCGCGGACCAGGCCAGGGCGAGTGCCAGTCCGTCCCATCCGGTGTTGCGCACATCGCGGACGCTCGCATAGCTATCGCCGCGGTTGGGGGTCGCCAGACGACGAAACGCGACGGTGAGGGCAATGACGACGACCGCCGCGAACCACGTCGCGATCAGCCAGAAGGGCGAGAGTCCGTCGAGCAATGCCGCGGTCGCCAGCGCCGCGAGGAGATTGGCCGTGAGCAGGAACATCGCCATCCGTCGCCCCGCGTACAACTGAGCAGCGCGAATCCGGCTCCATTCGGCCGGGTCCGCGCCATCGCGCAAGCCCAGCAGCGTAGGAATATCGACCGTGGTCCGGCTCGATAGAAAAGGCGATCGGGTACTCACGACGTCAGTTTTAAGACACGTTGGTTAGCAGAACGTTCGCATAGCACCGAAATGGATGCAATCGCTCGGCAGATTGGGGCTAAGTGACGGCTCGGTCGATCTTTCTCGGCTAAAGTTTATTTACAGGACGGCGATGTTACGCCGCGATGTCATACGGCTTGATGTCGCCGCTGAGATACAGGTTGCGCGCCTTCGCCCGGCTGAGCTTGCCCGACGAGGTGCGCGGCAAAGTGCGCGGCGGGATCAGTTCGATCAGGCAGTTCATGCCCGTCACCGACCGCACGCGCTCGCGAATCTCGTCGCGCAGGCGCAGGCGTTCGGCCTCGTCCGAGCTGCGGCACTGGACCAGCACTGCGGGCGTTTCCTCGCCGCCGGGCGTCGTGATCGCGAACGCGGCGATGTCGCCGGCCTTGAAGCCCGGCAGCTGCTCCACCGCCCATTCGATATCCTGCGGCCAGTGGTTCTTGCCGTTGACGATGATCATGTCCTTGGCGCGGCCGACGATGTAGATGTAACCGTCCGACATATAGCCCATGTCGCCGGTATCGAGCCAACCGTCGGACATGCACGCTTCGGTCGCCGCGTCGTCGCGGAAATAGCCGACCATCACCGACTTGCCCTTGCACCACACCTTGCCGATCGCGCGCTCGGGGAGGGGTGTGCCGTCCTCTTCGCGGATCTCGATCTGCATGTCGCGCACGGGCTTGCCGCAATTGACGATCGCGCGATACCGCTGCGGGCGATCTCCGCCCCGCGAGCCGCCCGACAACTGCGTCTCCTCGACCAGTTCGACCCGGATGCCCTCGCCCGGCGGCATCAACGACACCGCGAGCGTCGCTTCGGCGAGGCCGTAGCTCGGCAGGAACGCGCTCGCCTTGAAGCCGGCATCGGCGAACGCGTCGACGAACGACTGCATCACGTCGGGACGGATCATGTCGGCACCGTTGCCCGCGACCCGCCAGCGCGACAGGTCGAAGCGGTCGCTCGCCTTGGTCTGCGACGACATGCGGCGCGCGCAGATATCGTAGCCGAAGGTCGGCGAATAGCTGAGCGTCGTGCCGGTATTGCGGCTGATCAGATCGAGCCACGCGAGCGGACGGCGCGCGAAATCCTCGGTCTTCAGATAATCGGTCGAAACCTGGTTCGCGATCGGCGACAGGAAGCAGCCGACCAGACCCATGTCGTGATACCAGGGCAACCACGAGACGCAGCGATCGGTGTCGCAGACTTCCATACCGTGGCTGTGCGCGGCGAGGTTGTTGAGCAGCGCGGCGTGGGTGATGACGACGCCGTGCGGGAAGCGCGTCGAGCCGCTCGAATATTGCAGATAGGCGATGTCGTCCGGCTTCGCCTCGGGCAGTGCTGCGACGGGTGCGTCCTGCGCAGCGAACTCGGACCAGTCGATGCCGATCGTGCCCGACAGGCGCGCCGCCTCGCCCGCCATCTGCGCGAGTTCGGGCGGGAAGATCAGCATCTTCGGGTCGCAGCTGGCCAGCTGGACGCGGAGCTGTTCGATGTACGAATCGCGGCCGCCGAACGAGGTCGGCAGCGGCAGCGGCACGGGCCATGCGCCGGCATAGACGACGCCGAAGAACAGCGCGGCGAATTCGGGACCGGTCTCCGCGACCAGCGCGATGCGGTCGGAGGGGCCAACGCCGGCGGCGATCAGGCGGTCGGCCATCGCGCGGGCGTCGGTGCGGAGCTGCGAATAGGGGTAGGGCTGCGACAGCGTGCCGCGCGCGTCGTGGAAGTTCAGGCCGCGGTTGCCGCTCGCGGCGTAGTCGAGCGCTTCACCCAGCGTGCCGAAATCGGCGAAACGGCGCGGCAGGGCGTCCTCGGTCGGCGTCGCGACGATCGTCGCCGCGGTCTGGCCGTCCTTCTGAAGCGTCTCTGTCGTCATCGCAGTTCCTGTCTTTGGCGTCTTGCCCGGCATGGCGGCTGAACGCAGCACACCTATTTCTAGTCTAGCCGTTCAACTTCGGGTGTCAGTGTGGCACAATGATGGCGTGTCCGACGATGACGACCCCGATCGCGCGACAGGGCGCCCCAACGGCCGTGGCAAGTCGGGCGCGCCCGGACGGGCTGGCGCACGGGCTGGCGGGCGGGCTGGCGGGCAAGCTGGTGGGCTCGGGGGTGGGCGTGCCGGTGGAGGTGGGAGGAACGCCGAACGTGCCCCGCCCAAACCGCTCGACGCCGCGGCGCTGGAGCGGATGGCGTTGCGCTATGTCGAGCGGTTCGCGACGACGCGGGGCCGGCTGACCGATTATCTGATGCGCAAGATCCGCGAGCGCGGTTGGGACGGGGGCGCCGCTGCGGCACTGGCCGAGCCCGCCGAACTGGCGCAGCGGATGGCCGATCTCGGCTATGTCGACGACCGGGCCTTTGCCGAACAGCGGGCTGCTGCGATGCAGCGACGCGGGCTTGGCGCGCGTCGGGTCGCGGGGGCGTTTCGCGAGGCGGGCATCGACGAGGGCGATGCGGAGTCGGTGGCGCCGGCGATCGCCGATCGCGCCGTCGAATCGGCGCTCGCCTTTGCGCGTCGCAAGCGAATCGGGCCCTACGGCAACGGCGACGGCGACCGGAAGCTTCACGAAAAACAGCTGGCGGCGATGATGCGGGCGGGTCACCGGTTCGATCTCGCGCGCAAAATTGTTGCTGCGCCGCCGTCCGACGCACCCGAATCGATGGATTTCGACTGAGGATCGCATCGGGTTCGTTGCGGTTGCGACGAAGCGTGCTAGCAAGGGGCTCAGGGGTGTAACAATGCGTAACGACACGCAGCAGGATGCGAACATGACGGCGCAGGCCGTATCGGCGATGATCGGAGTCCCGGGATCGGTTTCGCAACCTGTCCTGGAGGCGGCGGAGGAATCGGTTTCGGCTGATGCCGTGGCGACTGTCGACGAGCGTGCGGTCGACGTGCGTGCGATCGATGAGCGTGCGGTCGACGTGCGCGCCATCGGTGGCGTGATCAAATGGTTCGACGTCACACGTGGGTTCGGGTTTGCGGTCGCGGACGACGAGACCGTCGGCGATATCCTCGTGCATTTCTCCGTCCTGCAACCGCATGGCCGCCGCAGCCTGCCCGAGGGCGCGCGGGTCGAGACGCTGGCGGTGCAGCGCGGTCGCGGCTTCCAGGCGCGCGAGATCGTCTCGATCGACATGACCAACGCGGTCGAGGAAACGGTTCGTCCTCCCACCTCGCCCGACCGGATCGATCCGATCGCGATGATCGACGCCGCCGGGCCGTATGAAGCGGCGGCGGTCAAATGGTTCAACCGTTTGAAGGGCTATGGTTTCCTGGTACGGGGCGCCGATGGCAGCGACATCTTCGTCCACATGGAAACGCTGCGCCGCGCAGGGATCGAATCGGTCGAACCCGATCAACCGCTGCGCGTGCGCGTCGTCGCCGGGCGCAAGGGTCCGCTGGCCGTTGCGGTCGAAGAGGATCTGGGATGAGTTTTGTTGCCAAGGCCGTGTTGGCGGGGGTGCTGGCGCTGGGCGTCGGCGCCGGGGGCGTCGCGTACATGAACAGCGACACTAAATCGGATGTGGCGACCGTCGCCACGTTGCCGCTCTCGATCAAGAGCACGAACGGGACTCACACGTTCAAGGTGGAGAGCGCCAAGACGCAGGACGAGCAGGCGCGCGGGCTGATGTTTCGCACCGACCTGAAGCCCGACGGCGGCATGCTGTTCTGGCCGTACCCGCCGACCGGTGGCGCACCGGTTGAGGCGAGCTTCTGGATGAAGAACACGCCGAGCCCGCTGGATATCCTGTATATTCGCGCGGACGGCACGATCGCGCGGATCGCGGAAAATACGGTGCCGTTCTCGGAAACGCCGATCCCCTCGGGGGAGCCGGTCGGCGCGGTGCTGGAACTGATGGGCGGCCGGGCCGCGGAACTGGGGATCGCCGAGGGTGATCTGGTGACGTGGGACAAGGCGAAGTAGGCTGGCGAAGCGGGCTGGCGAACCGTTCGATCGATCACACCACCCCGGCGAAGGCCGGGGCCCAATTGGAAAGGTCGCTGTAACAGCGGACAGCGCTTCGTTAGCGACGTTCCCCAATTGGGCCCCGGCCTTCGCCGGGGTGGGATATGTGGCTAGCCGACGTCTCCAGCCAAGTGTTTCCCCGCGAAGGCGGGGACCCAGACTGGGCTCCCGCCTTCGCGGGAGACCAAGGGCAGGCACTTGCAGGCAGGGCGCCCCCCCAGTCTCCACGGCGGACCTTCACGATCCTCCCCCGCCAGGGGGAGGTGGCGCCGCAGGCGACGGAGGGGGCGGACACGGAACCGAGGGTGTCGCCTTCCTCCCCCTCCGTCTGGCAAGCGCCAGCCACCTCCCCCTGGCGGGGGAGGATCGTTTCGAAGGGCAGCGCGACGCCTTTCCCCATCATCCCTCCCCATCATCATGGTTGAAGCCCGCCCCCACTCGGGTTAAGCGCGGCGCATGGGCTTTCTCGCATCGACATTCACGTGGTGGAACGGCGCCACCCTCGGTACCAAATTCGGCCTGCGCAGCATGGCGAAGATGGGGGAGGACGCGCTCGGCAACGTCTATTACCAGGGGGGCAAGGACACCGCCGGCAACCCGCGCCGCTGGGTGATCTACCAGGGCGCGACCGACGCCAGCCGGGTCCCTCCCGCGTGGTTCAGCTGGCTGCATCACCAGGTCGACGACGTGCCCGATCGCGCGCTGCCGCCGGTCCGCACCTGGCAGAAGCCGGCGGTGCCGAACATGACCGGTACCGCGCTTGCCTATCGTCCCGCCGGTGCGCTCGAAAAGGGTGGCAAGCGCGCCACCGCGACGGGTGACTACGAAGCCTGGACGCCCGAAGGGTGATCATGCGCTGGCTCGCCGCGGCCGTGTTGGTCGTGGCGTTGGCGGTGGGCGGCTGGTTCGGATACCGCGCGCTCACCACGCCTGCGACGCCGGTTGCCGCGGTCCAGCAGGACCTGCCGGGCGCGGACGATCCGGGCAATTCGTCGATCGAGACGATCGAGACCGGTACCGCGGCGATCGCCAATGGCGGCACGCCGATGGCGCAGCGCGTCGCGGTGCTGGGCCTGCTCAACAAGCGTAACGGCGAGACCCGCGAAGTGACGCTGAAACCCGGCCAGGCGACGCGGATGGGCGATGTCGTGCTGCGGCTGCGCGCGTGCGAGCAGACCGCGCCATGGGAGCAGGAGCAGCTGACCGGTGCGTTCGTGCAGGTGCTGGTGCGCGGCGTCGACACGCATTGGCGGCGGACGTTCTCGGGCTGGCTCTACAAGGAACGCCCCGCGCTGAACGCGGTGCAGCATCCGGTCTACGACGTCTGGACCAAGAGCTGCGCGATGACTTTCCCGGCGACCGGCCCCGATACCGCACCGCCCGCCGAAGCCTTGCCCGCCAAGCGATCGAGCGCGCGGAAATCGCCGGCTGCCGAGGCGGCCCCGGCGGCGGACGACGGCTTGAGCGCACCGTCGAGCGCCGCGCCCAGCAACGCGACGTAATCCGCCCGGTCGATCTCGATCGCGCCGAGCGAGGCGAGATGCGAGGTCTGGAACTGGCAATCGAGCAGCGTGAACCCGCCGGCGCGCAGCCGTGCGACGAGGTGCGCGAGCGCGACCTTCGACGCGTCGGTGGCGCGGCTGACCATGCTTTCGCCGAAGAACGCGCGGCCGAGCGACAGGCCGTAGAGCCCGCCGACCAGCTTGCCGCCGTCCCAGCATTCGACCGAATGCGCGAACCCCATCGCATGGAGCGTCTGGAAGACGCGTTCGATACCGTCGTTGATCCAGGTCTCCGGGCGCCCCTCGACGCTCTCGGCGCACATCTGCACGACGCGGTCGAAGGCGGTGTCGACGGTGACCTGGAAGCGGTCGGCGGCGATCGTCTTCCTGAGCGAGCGCGAGAGCTGGAAACCGTCGAGCGGGAGGACGGCGCGGCGGCGCGGCTCGACCCAATAGACGCTGGCGGCGTCGCGGCTGTCCGCCATCGGGAACACGCCGACCGAATAGGCGCCGAGCACCAGTTGCGGGTCTAAAATATCGCTCATGCGGTCAGCCGGTGTTCGATCCGGCGCCAGAGGTCCGCGAACGCGAGTGCAGCGGCGGATTTCGGGGCGAACACGCCGACCGGGGCACGCTTGACCGCCATCGACTCGATCCCGCTCGCCATCGGGATGACCGGCCAGTCGGGATGGCGTGCGAGGGCGTCCGCATGCAGCGCGCGGCGCTTGTCGACCATGACGTGGACGGGGAACAACGGCGTGCGGCCGCCGAGATGCTGGACCACCGCGTCGTACGCGCGGGTCGACAGCGGGGAGGGGATGACGGGTATGACGATCAGGTCGGCGGCGCGCATCACCTGGTCCGCGGTCTCGGTCAGGCCGGGCGGGCAGTCGAGGATCACCCGGTCATAGGCCTTCAGGTCGGCGAGCAGCTTGGCGAGGCGTTTCTTCTTGTCGAGATCGTGGAACAGCTGGTCGAGGCCGCGCAACGATGCGTCGGCGGCGATCAGGTCGAGGTGGGGGTACGCGGTCGGCCGCGCCTGCTTGGTGACGGCGACGTCCTTCGAGAACATCGCCTGCGCTTGGTCGACCTTGCCCGCGCCACCGAGCACCCAGGTCGAGGCGGCCTGCGGGTCGAGGTCCCAGAGCAGGGTGCGGCGTGCCGACAGGGTTGCGGCGCACCACGCCAGGTTCACCGAAAGCGTCGTCTTCCCGACGCCGCCCTTGAGGCTGTAGATCGCGACTGTTGCCATGCCGCTACGGTGCCGGTCCGCGGCGGCGAGGGCAAGAGCGTGCGACACAAAGAAAAACGGCCGGCGGATGATCCGCCGGCCGTCAGGACTATCGATTTAGCGCCTAAATCAGGCGGTTAGATCACGCGTGGCAGATCTGGGCCGACTTGCCGGGTGCGGTCAGCGTCACCTTGGTGTCGTCACCGGTCATCGACCAGCCGCCCTCGGCAGTCATCGGCGCACCGGCGACGTCCGACTTCAGCGTGGTTGCGGGGCCGTCCTTCTTGGTGCGGACCCGAGCCTGCTTGTCGCCCTGGAAGAACGTCGCGTAAAGCAAGCTGTTGTCCTTGCAGCGCAGCGTCACCTCGGACTTGATCGCGGGCGGCAGCTCGACCGGCGCGGCGTTGGCCAGCGTGTTCGCCATCGGATCGGGATTGGTATCCACCACCTCGGGCGCGGCGGGCTGGGAGTTGCAGGCGGCCAGCGCAAGCAGCGCGGCAACGGCGGAGATGGGGAGGATCTTCATAACGGAAGTCCGCTTCGCGCATGCAGCATTGAGCGTCAAGGATTATGGCCCATTCCAACCGAGGTCAGCGGCGAACGAGCGACGAACGGGTGCCTACCAATGACGAACCGGAGCGGTATCACGACCTGCCGACGCCATTTCGGTAGAGGGATCAGGCCGGACCATCCCGTTTGGCCATGCCGTTCTGCGCCGCCACCCGGTCTTCGAGCAGGGCGAGCGGAGTCGCGATATGCGCGGCGATCAGCGTGTCGCCGACCGATTCCATCATGGCCAAGGCTTCCCTCAACAGCGTCAGGGCATCCAGGTAGGTTTCCACGGTGACTATCCCCTGTAGGCAAAGGCCGCTTCGCATAACCGAAAGCGGCGAGACCAAGTCCTTTAGATTAACATAGGTTAGGCTTGGTTCCACGCTGTTTTATTACAGCGCGACTGGTAGATTGGCGCGCCGGCGATGTCATTACGGCAAATGGTCGTGGTGAAAAATCGAACGAAACTGATCGTGACCTGGGGACGGGGCGGGGGGATCCGGACTGGCGCGGCGACACGTTTAACGACGCAAACTTTCCCTCGCTTGCTCCAAGCGGGTCGCGGCGCCACATATCGACGATGCAAACGACACCCGACACGCTCGCCCTTATCGGCAATACTCCCCTCGTCCGGCTGAAGGGCCCCAGCGACGCCACCGGCTGCGATATCTTCGGCAAGTGCGAATATGCCAATCCCGGTGCGTCGGTGAAGGACCGCGCCGCGCTGTTCATCGTCGAGGACGCCGAGCAGCGCGGGTTGCTCCAGCCCGGCGGCACGATCGTCGAGGGGACCGCGGGCAATACCGGGATCGGCCTTGCGCTGGTCGCTAACGCGAAGGGCTACAAGACGATCATCGTCATGCCCGAGACGCAGAGCCGCGAGAAGATGGACACGTTGCGCGCGCTCGGTGCCGAACTGGTGCTGGTCCCCGCCGCCGCCTTCTCCTCGCCCTGCCATTTCGTCCACACCTCGCGACGGATCGCCGAGGAGACGCCGGGCGCGATCTGGGCGAACCAGTTCGACAATACCGCGAACCGCCGCGCGCACATCGTCGGTACGGCCGAAGAGATCTGGGCGCAGATGGAGGGCCGCGTCGATGGTTTCACCTGCGCGGCCGGGACCGGCGGGACGATCGCCGGAGTTGGCCTGGGACTGAAGGCGAAGGATGAGAAAATCTGCATCGCGCTCACCGATCCGCACGGCGCGGCGCTGTACAACTATTATGCGCACGGCGAGTTGAAGTCCGAGGGATCGTCGGTCGCCGAGGGGATCGGGCAGGGGCGTATCACCGCCAATCTGGAGGGCGCGCCGATCGACACGCAGTTCCGGATCTCCGACCAGGAGGGCTACGCCTGGGTCCGCCGGCTGCTCGACGAGGAGGGGCTGTGCCTCGGTCTGTCGTCGGGGATCAATGTCGCGGGGGCGGTCGCGCTGGCAAGGCATCTCGGGCCGGGCAAGCGGATCGCGACCATCCTGTGCGACACCGGATTCCGCTATCTTTCGACGCTGTACGATCCGGCGTGGCGCGAGGCGAAGGGCCTCGCTTGAGCGTCCAGCCCGGTGGAAAACCGCCCCGGCATCGACAGACGGGCGGTGGTCGGGTATCGGAACGCGGTAAGATGAAGGTACCACACGAACCCTCGCAGACCATGCAGCGCATCAAGGTCGGGATGATCGGCCTGGCAGCGGTCGTGCTGCTGATCGGGCTGGCGAGCGCGATCATAGGTTCGACGAATCGCGAAAGGCCGGTCGCCACCGCGGGTACCGCGCAGGCGGACGTGGTGGCGAACATGGTCGTTTCGAACAGCGTCGCGGTGGCCGGCTCGGGCGAGCCGCTCGCGGAGATGGGCGTGGCACCGAGTGCAAACGTGCAGGCTCCCGCACAGTAATCGCCAGCATAGTGCCGCAGTATCTCGCTCCCCTCCCTGGAAGGGAGGGGCTGGGGGTGGGTTGGTCCGCTTTGGTCACTGGCGGTCGATCATACGGAAGCCGGCCCCCCCCCGACCCCTCCCTTCCAGGGAGGGGAGAGCGTCATCCTTTGATGACGTGTGGCGCGCTCTGGCTGTCGCCCTCCGGGGGACGAACGCTCATGGTCGATTCTGACAGCGTGGTGGTGGCCGGCTCGGGCGAGCCGCTGGCGGAGATGGCGTAGCACCCAGCGCGAACGTGCAGGCTCCGGCACAGTAGTTACCAGCGTAGCGCCGGACTATCTCGCTCCCCTCCCTGGAAGGGAGGGGCTGGGGGTGGGTTGGTCCGCTTTGGTCACTGGCAGTCGATCATGTGGAAGCCGACCCACCCCCGACCCCTCCCTTCCAGGGAGGGGAGAGCGTCGTCCTTCGATGACGGGTGGCGTGCCCTCGTTTCGCCCTCCGAGGGACGAGCGCTCATGGTCGATTCTGACGGCGTCGCGGTCGCGGGTGCGGGTGAGCCGCTTGCGGAGACTGGCGTTGCACCGAGCGCAAACGTGCGGGCTCCGGCACAGTAATTACCAGCGTAGCGCCGCACTATCTCGCTCCCCTCCCTGGAAGGGAGGGGCTGGGGGTGGGTTGGTCCGCTTTGGTCACTGGCGGTCGATCATGCGGAAGCCTACCCACCCCCGACCCCACCCGTTCAGGGAGGGGAGAGCGTCATCCTTTGATGACGGATGACGGGCCCTAGCTGTCGCCGTCCGCGTGACAGCGCTTTCCTCCAGGCCATCCCCGAATTTCCCCAACTCCGATCGCGCTCTGCCCCCCGATCGAATCCGATTTGCACGCAAATCCCCTCGAAGCGATGAGCGAAACTCGTCGCAAATCCCGCAAATCCCCAAAAATCCCGTTGCGTCCCCGCATGGCTATGATAGATGGAGGTTAATAGGGGCACGTTCACCGTTAGCTTTAGAGCGCGGTCGGGACGCGACGATGGTCGCTTTCCGAGATGGTGAAACGTGTGCGCCATTTCGAAGGGTTTTGGCGTGTCGGTTCGTGGTCGCTATCAAGGAGACGGTATCGGCCTTGTCGACGACAAGGGCCGGGTAGCCATCCCCTCGGCACTCCGCACCACCCTCTCCGCAAATGCGCCCAAGGCGAACGGCAAGGACGGCGGGACCATCATCATCGGCGCGCATCAGAAGAATCGCTGCCTGGTCGCGTATGATCCCGGTTACGTCGACATCCTCGCCGACCGCCTAGACCGCCGCGAATCCGAGAACACGTCCGAAAACGGCGAGTACGACTACAACATCAAGCGCGCCGCCGCGTCCGGCGAAGCGGTGCCGTTCGACGGCTCCGGGCGCTTCATCATGCCTGCGTTCCCGCGCTTCTATGCGGGCATCAAGGGCCATGCGTTCTTCTACGGCGTGCTCGATTACATCGAGATTTGGGACCCCGCGACGCTGATCGCCACCGACGGCATGCCCCCCGTCGTCAAGGAGATGGCGCGCTTCTACATGGCCGAGAAGGGGGTGCAGCTGTGAGCAACCCCGACGCTCCGCACATTCCGGTATTGCTCGACGAAGTCCTGGCCGCGCTTTCCCCTGAGCCCGGCGAGACGATGGTCGACGGCACGTTCGGCGCGGGCGGCTACACGCTGGCGCTGCTCAAGTCGGGCGCGCGAATTGTCGCGTTCGATCGCGATCCCGACGCGATCGCTGCCGGGCGTTCGATCGAGGAGGCCGAAGACGGCCTGACGCTGATCGCCGCGGACTTCTCGGCGATGGCCTCGGAACTCGAAGCGCGCGGGCTGGCGCCGGTCGACGGCGTGACGCTCGATATCGGCGTGTCGTCGATGCAGCTCGACCAGGCCGAGCGCGGCTTTTCGTTCCAGTCGGACGGCCCGCTCGACATGCGGATGGCGCAGGCTGGCATGTCTGCGGCGGACTTCGTCAACGAAGCGGACGAGAACGAGATCGCCGACGTGCTGTACCAATATGGCGACGAGCCAAAGTCGCGTCGCGTGGCCCGCGCGATCGTCGCCGCGCGCCCGCTGACGCGGACCGGCGAGCTGGCGCACATTGTCCGGCGTGCGCTCGGCTACAAGGCGCACGACAAGAAGGACCCCGCGACCCGGGCGTTCCAGGCGATCCGCATCCATGTGAACCGCGAGCTGGGCGAGCTGGCCGACGGGTTGCTCGCGGCCGAGCGCGTGCTGAAGCCCGGCGGCCGGCTCGCGATCGTGACGTTCCACAGCCTCGAGGACCGGATGGTGAAGCGCTTCCTGCGTACGCGGTCTGGTGGCTCGCCTTCAGGGTCCCGTCATCTTCCGCAGGTGAAAGCCCCTGCAGAACCTAGTTTTTCTCATGTCGGCCGCGGTGTTCGCGCCGGCGAGGCCGAGATCGCACGCAACCCGCGCGCGCGCTCGGCGACATTACGGACGGCGCGGCGGACCTCCGCGCAACCTTGGACGGAAGAGGTGACGACATGACGGCGGCGTATCGGATGAAGGGTGTGGGCTGGTTCGGGGGCTGCGTGGCCGTCGTGCTCGGTTTCTACCTCGTGTCGCTGCAGGTCGCCGCCGAGCGCAAGAAGCTGGAGGCGGTCAATGGTCAGATCCGCGTCGCCCAGCGCGATATCCGCGCGCTCGAGACCGAGTTCGACACGCGCGGCAATTTGGCGCAGCTCGAGCGCTGGAACGGCGACACGCTGGCGCTGTCGGCGCCGACCGCCGGCCAGTTCGTCGTGAGCGAGGCCGCGCTCGCGGCGCTCGACGTCAACAGCCTGCGCGCGGACGGGGTCCAGACCGCCGCGCTGCTCGTGCCGTCGGGGGCGGGGTCCGTCGTCTCCACGCCGACCGTTCCGGTCACCGCTGCTCCGGCCGTGGTGAAACTTGCTCCCGTCCAGATGGCGCAGGTGACCGCGCCGCGCGCGATGAACGTCGCGATCCGGGCTGCGTCGAAGACCGCGCTCAAGCCGGTCGTGATCCGCGCGTCGGTGTCGACGCCGCGGTCCGCCGAGGCTGCGCTCGTCCGCGCCGCCAAGACCGAGCGCCTCGCCGCCGTCGCGAAGGTCCGTCCGCAGGCCGTCGCGATGCTCGACCGCAAGCTGCTGTCCGATACGACGCTGGGGGACATCATGAGCGGGGCCCGCTCCGAGAGCCGTAAGCGGCGGTGACCGCCTTGGTCGCCCGGCCTGTCTCGCAACAGCGTAGCGCCAACCAGCGTCACGCCCTGGTGGCGACGGCGCACACGCGCCTGATGATGCTGATGTTCCTGTTCGGCGCGGCGGTGCTGGTGGTGGTCGGGCGGCTCGGGATGCTGGCGGTGCAGGCATCGCTGGCCGATCCGCAGGCGCGCTCGGTGGCGATCGCGGCGCGCGGCGATATCGTCGATCGCAACGGCTCGCCGCTGGCGCGGACGATCGATGCGTGGACGATCGCGGTTCACCCGAAGAAGCTGATCGGCGATCCGACCGAGATCGCCAGCAAGCTCGCGGCGCTGATGCCGGAGGCCGGCGACCAGGCGCATTATTATGCGCTGCTGACGTCGCGGAAGAACTTCATCTATCTCCAGCGGCGTGCGTCGCCGGCGCTGGTCGAGCAGGTCAATGCGATCGGCGAACCGGCGATCGTGTTCGACCGCGATACGCAGCGGCTGTATCCGCAGTCGACGATGGCGGCGCATGCGCTCGGCTTCCTGTCGACCGCGGGCCACGGCATGAGCGGGATGGAGCGCGTGCTCGACGAGCGGCTGACCAATCCGGCGCTGAACGGCACGCCGGTCGCGCTGTCGCTCGACAACCGCGTCCAGGCGGCGATGGAGAGCGAACTCGGCCGCGCGATGACGACGTTCTCGGCACGTGGCGCTGGCGGCATCGTCCTCGACGTGGCCACCGGCGAAGTGATCGCGATGGTCTCGTTGCCGACGTTCAACCCCAATCGCGTCGGCATGTCCGGCAGCGAAGAGCTCCGCAACATTACGACGCAGAGCGTGTTCGAGCTGGGATCGACGTTCAAGCCGATCACGATGGCGACCGCGATGGATACCGGCGTGGTGACGTCGTTCGCGCGGCGCTTCGATGCGACGCATCCGCTTCAGGTCGGCCGCTTCACGATCCATGACGAGCGCGGCGATCCGAAGCGCTGGCTCAACATGGCCGAGACGCTGATCTATTCGTCGAACATCGCGACGGCGCGGGTTGCTGACGAGGTTGGGCCCGCGAAAATGCAGGCGATGTTCAAGAAGCTGGGCTTCGATACCAAGCCCGATATCGAACTGCGCGAGAAGGGCCGTCCGCTGTGGCCGAAATACTGGGCGCGGACGACGACGATGACGACGGCGTACGGCCACGGCATCGCGGTGACTCCGTTGCATCTGGCGAGCGCGTATGCGGCGCTGGTCAATGGCGGGATCTGGCGGCCGGCGACCTTGCTGAAGGTCGGGCCGGGGCATGCGCCGGTCGGGCGTCGCGTCATCAGCGAGCAGACGAGCGCGCGGATGCGGCAGATGCTGCGGCTGATCGTGCAGCGCGGGACGGGGCGCAAGGGCGATGCGCCGGGCTACCGGGTCGGCGGCAAGACCGGGACGGCCGAGGCGGCGGTGTCGGGCGGCTATGATCATTCGCGCAACGTGGCGACGTTCGCCGCGGCATTCCCGATGGATGCGCCGCGCTATGTTGTGCTGGCGATGCTGGACTCGCCTCTGGGTACCAAGGAAACCTTCGGGTGGAAGACGGCGGCGTGGAATACCGCGCCGGTGGTGGGGCGGACGATCTCGCGCGTCGGTGCGATCCTGGGCGTGGTGCCCGATGCGCACCGCGACATCGACGTGTCTGACATCGTGCCGACTTTGTGGCAGGACCCGACCCGCACGCAGCCGACCGGGCAATGAGGACTATTGCATGAAACTCGCAGCGCTGACCGACGGTACGGAAGAAGCGCAGGTGACGGGATTTGCGATCGATCACCGCAAGGTCGCGCCGGGCACGGTGTTCGGCGCGTTCGAGGGCGCGCGCGTCAATGGCGAGGACTTCATCGCCGACGCGATCCGCTCGGGCGCGATCGCGGTGGTGGCGCGGCCGGGGCTGACGGTCGAGGGGGCGACTTACATCGCCGACGACAACCCCCGCGAACGGTTCGCGCAACTTGCCGCGAAGTTCTTCGCGCCGTTTCCCGAGACTTCCGTGGCGATCACTGGGACCAACGGGAAGACGTCGTGCGTCGAGCTGACCCGCCAGCTGTGGCGGATGGCGGGGTTCCATGCGGCCTCGATCGGCACGCTGGGGGTCACGACTGCCGATGAGCGGGTGACGACCGGGCTGACGACTCCGGACGTGGTGACGTTCCTGTCGAACGTGGCGGGGCTCGCGCGCGAGGGCGTGACTCATCTGGCGTTCGAGGCGTCGAGCCACGGCCTGACGCAGTATCGGACCGAGGGTTTGAAGGTGACCGCCGCGGCCTTTACGAACCTCAGCCGAGACCACCTCGACTATCACGGCGACATGGCGGCGTATTTCACCGCCAAGATCCGGCTGTTCTCCGAAGTGCTGTCGACCGACGGTACGGCAGTGGTTTGGGCGGACGATCCGCAATCGGCGCGGGTGATCGACCTGGCGCGCGAGCGTGGCAATCGGCTGGTGACGGTCGGGACACAGGGCGAGACATTGCGGCTGGTCGGGCGCGATCCGACCCTGCTGGGACAGGGGCTTACGATCGAGGCCGAGGGCCTGACGTACACGGTAACGCTGCCGCTGATCGGCGCGTATCAGGCGGCGAACGCGCTTGTCTCGGCTGGACTGGTGATCGCGACGGGTGGCGATATCGGAGCCACGATCGCCAATCTCGCGCGGTTGCAGCCGGTGCGGGGGCGGCTGGAGCGGGCGGTGATCGCGAGGTCGGGCGCGCCAGTCTATGTCGACTACGCGCATACCCCCGATGCGCTGGAGGCGGCGATCGCGGCGCTCAAGCCTCATGCTGGCGGCAAGCTGATCGTGGTGTTCGGGGCAGGCGGCGACCGTGACACCGGCAAGCGCGAGACTATGGGTCAGGTCGCGGTGCAACACGCCGACCGGGTGATCGTCACCGACGACAACCCCCGGACCGAGGATGCGCGGGCGATCCGCGGCGACGTCCTGAAGGGCGCGCGCGGGGCTGAGGAAATCGGCGACCGGCGGGCGGCGATCGGGGCTGCTGTGCGCGAGGCTGGGCCTGAGGATATCGTGCTGATTGCTGGCAAGGGGCATGAGCAGGGGCAGATCGTCGGCGATCTGTTCCTGCCGTTCGATGATGTGACCGTCGCGCGGGAGTGCGCGGCGTGAGGGCGGCGACCTTCTTCCCCCCTCCCGCAAGCGGGAGGGGCATGCTTTTCGTCTCCCCTCCCGCTTGCGGGAGGGGCCGGGGGTGGGCTCGCGGGTTCGGCGAGCGCTGCGCTTCGTTGATGGCGCGCGCCCACCCCCCGACCCCCTCCCGCTTGCGGGAGGGGGGGAAGTGAGTCTCTGGACTTCCGCCGAGATCGCCGTCGCCACCGGTGGCGTGGCCTCTGGTGAGTTCTCCGTCACTGGCGTTGCGTTTGATTCCCGGGAGGTTGGTCCCGGCGATCTCTTCGTCGCGATGAGGGGAGAGGCCAGCGATGGGCATCTCTTCCTCGACCAGGCCTTCGCGCAGGGCGCAGCGGGGGCGATCGTGTCCGAGGCTTGCGACCACCCGCATGTCCTCGTCGCGGACAGTTTTGCCGCATTGAACGCACTCGGCCGCGCCAGCCGCGCGCGCTCGGCCGCCAAAATCATCGGCGTCACCGGGTCGGTCGGCAAGACCAGCGCGAAGGAGGCTCTCTTCGCCTGTCTCGACCGCGCGGCGCCCGGCGACGTGCATCGCTCCGTCAAGAGCTACAACAACCATACCGGCGTACCGCTGAGCCTCGCGCGCATGCCGCGCGATGCGAAGTTCGGTGTGTTCGAGATGGGGATGAACCACGCCGGCGAACTCGCCGAGCTGACCCAACTCGTCCGCCCGCATATCGCGATGATCACCGCGATTGCGCCTGCGCATACCGCGTTCTTTCCCGACGAAAGCGCGATCGCCGATGCCAAGGGCGAGATATTTGCCGGGCTAGAGCCGGACGGGACGGCGATCGTACCGTATGACAGCCCGCACCGTGATCGCCTGCTCGGCCACGCCGCGCCGCATGCCGCGCACATCGTCACGTTCGGCAGCGAGAAGGGCGCCGATGTCCGCGCGATCGAGGCGATGCGGCTGCCGACCGGTGGGACGTTCGTCACCGCGCGAATGGGGCAAGGCGCCGACCACGAACTGAGCTTCACGATCGCGCAACCGGGCGCGCATTGGGTATCGAACGCGCTGGGGGTGCTCGCCTGCGTGCAGGCCGCCGGGAGCGATCTCGGTCTGGCCGGGCTCGCGCTGGCCGAACTTGGTGGCTTGCAAGGACGTGGCGCGCGGTCGCTGGTGACGGTCGGCGAAGGCCAGGCGCTGGTGATCGACGAGAGCTATAACGCCAACCCCGCGTCGATGCGCGCAACGCTCAGCGTCCTCGGCCACGAGCCGGGCCGGCACATCGCGGTGCTCGGCGAGATGCGCGAGCTGGGCGAGGGCTCCGACGACTATCATGCCGGCCTCGCCGAGCCGATCCTGGCCGCCCGCGTCGAAATGGCGCTGCTCGTCGGTGAAGCGATGGCGCCGCTCGCGCAGGTGCTTGAGGGACAAGTCGAAACCGTCCATGTGGGCGACGCTGCGGCCGCGCTCGCGTCGTTACGGACGATCCTCGCGCCGGGCGATGTCGTGCTCGTCAAGGGATCGAACGGGGTGGGCCTCGCTCGCGTCGTGGCTGGTCTTCAAGCTGGCCTCAAAGGCGGGATTAACTGAATGTTGTATTGGCTCGCCGAGCATCTGGGGTTTCCCGGCCTGCTGAACCTCATCCGTTACCAGACGGTGCGGACCGGCGGCGCGGTGGCGACCGCGCTGATCATCGGCCTGATCATCGGGCCGAAGTTCATCGGCTGGTTGCGCGTGCGGCAGGGCAAGGGCCAGCCGATCCGCGCCGACGGCCCGCAGACGCATCTGTCGAAGCGCGGCACGCCGACGATGGGCGGGCTGATGATCCTGACCTCGATGTGCCTCGCCATCTTCCTGTGGATGGACCTGAGCAATCCGTATGTCTGGGCGTGCGTGTTCGTGACGCTCGGCTTCGGGACGATCGGGTTCATGGACGACTACGACAAGGTGCGTAAGGCGAGCACCGCGGGGATCAGCGGGCGGACGCGGCTGCTGCTCGAGTTCGCGATCGCCGGGATCGCCGCGACGATCATCATGTCGCAGAACGGCCCGCATCTGTACCTGCCGTTCACCTCGCGCATGTATCTCGACCTGGGCTGGTTCTTCCCGGTGTTCGCGGCGTTCACGATCGTGTCGTTCGGCAATGCGGTGAACCTGACCGATGGGCTCGACGGGCTGGCGACCATGCCGGTGATCATCGCCAGCGTCGCGTTCATGGTGATCGTGTATCTGGTCGGGAACGTGAAGTTCGCGGATTACCTTGGTATTCCGCATGTGCCGCGTGCTGGTGAGCTGGCGATATTCTGCGGGGCTATCGTGGGCGCGGGGCTCGCGTTCCTGTGGTTCAATGCGCCGCCGGCGGCGGTGTTCATGGGCGATACCGGGAGCCTCGCGCTCGGCGGCGCGCTGGGCACGATCGCGGTCGTCGCGCATCACGAGATCGTGCTGGGGATCATCGGCGGGCTGTTCGTGATCGAGGCGCTGTCGGTGATCATCCAGGTGTTCTTCTACAAGCGCACCGGCAAGCGCGTGTTCCGGATGGCGCCGATCCATCATCATTTCGAGCAGCTCGGCTGGGCCGAGGCGACGGTGGTGATCCGCTTCTGGATCATCGCGCTGGTGCTGGCGCTGGTCGGCCTTTCGACGTTGAAGTTGCGGTGATTATTGCGCAGGCCTGGCGCGGGAAACGCTTTGCGGTGCTGGGATTGGCGCGGTCTGGGGCTGCGACGGTGCGGGCGCTCGTTGCTGGTGGGGCGAGCGTTGTTGCTTGGGATTCGGACGAGGCTCGGCGTGACGTCTTTGCTCCCTCTCCCCTGCGGGGAGAGGGTTGGGGTGAGGGGCAGCCCAGCAGTGTTGCGCCCGGAACTGCCCCTCACCCAACCCTCTCCCCGGAGGGGAGAGGGCTTTTAGAGGTCGCGCCGCTGGAGGATCTATCGGGGTTCGACGCTCTCGTCGTGTCGCCGGGGGTGCCATTGAACACGCACCCGCTCGCCGCCGCGGCGCGCGCGGCGGGCGTGCCTGTCATCGGCGACATCGAACTTTTCGCGCAGGCCCGCGCAGACCTCCCCCCGCACAAGGTCGTCGGCATCACCGGCACCAACGGCAAGTCGACCACCACCGCGCTCGTCCACCACATCCTCAGGACCGCGGGCGTCCCGACGCTGATGGGCGGCAATATCGGCCTGCCGATCCTCGAACAGCAACCGCTCCCCGAGGGCGGCGTCTATGTGCTCGAACTGTCGAGCTACCAGATCGACCTGACGCAGACGCTCGATTGCGACGTCGCGGTGCTGCTCAACATCACGCCGGATCATCTCGATCGCTACGACGGCTTCGAAGGCTATGCCGCCTCCAAGGCACGGCTGTTCGCGATGCAGTCGGCCGAGCATGATGCGGTCATCGGCATCGGCGATGCGCCGTCCGCACAGATCGCGCGCGGGCTGTCGGCGAAGAGCGAGCATCTCACCAAGATCGCGCCGGGCGTATGCCTGTTCCAAGGCAATTGGCCTGCGCTCCAGGGTCCGCACAACGCGCAGAACGCACTCGCCGCGATTGCCGTCGTGAAGGCGCTGGGCGTGAGCGATGTCGATATCGACCGTGGCCTCGCCAGCTTCACCGGCCTGCCGCACCGGATGCAGCAGATCGCCTCGTATGGCGGCGTCGCCTATGTCGACGACAGCAAGGCGACCAATCCCGAGAGTACCGCGCCTGCGCTGGCCGCGTTCGACCGGGTCCACTGGATTGTCGGTGGACGTGCGAAGGGCGATGACCTCGACGCGTGCAAGCCCGCCTTCGGCCAAGTCGTCCGCGCCTACACGATCGGCGAGGCGGGGCCGCGGTTCGCCGAAATCTTGAGGGACGCCATGCCTGTCGAGAATGTCGGCACGCTCGACGCCGCTGTCCGCAGCGCTGCCGTCAACGCCAAACCCGGCGACACGGTGTTGTTATCCCCAGCCTGTGCTAGCTTCGATCAGTTTCGCGATTACGAAGCACGCGGGGTGGCGTTCCGCGACGCGGTGGAGTCGCTGGCATGACCGATATGCGCGCTGGGACCATGGATATGGATGTGTCCGGACAGAAGACCGGGATCGTCGCCAAGATGAAGCGGCGCGGCGGGCGGGGCGATCAGTCGCCGCTCGGTACGTGGTTCTGGGACATCGACCGGATGCTGCTGTTGCTGACGCTGTTCCTGATCGCGATCGGGTTGATCGCGGTGGCGGCGGCGTCGCCGGCGAGTGCGGTCCGCTATTCGGGCGAGCACCACAAGATCGCGCCGCTATACTATTTCTGGCGGCAGCTGATGTGGGTCGGCGTGTCGTTGCCGGTGCTGTTCGGCGTGTCGATGATGCCCGTCGCGATGGCGCGACGGATGGCGATCGGCGGGTGCGCGCTGTTCGTGCTGATGCTGATGGTGACGCCGTTCATCGGGGTTGAGGCGAACGGCGCGCGGCGCTGGCTCGGCGTCGGCTTCGCGCAGTTCCAGCCATCCGAATTCCTGAAGCCGTTGTTCATCGTGACCGTCGCGTGGCTGTTGTCGCTGCGCGCGAAGGATGCCGAGCTGCCGACCGTGCTGATCACCGGCGCGATGACCGCGGGCGTCGCGGTGCTGCTGATGCTGCAACCCGATTTCGGCCAGACGATCATCTTCTGCTCGGTGTGGCTGGCGCTGCTGATGATTGCGGGGACGCCTGCCAAAGTGATGCTCGGCCTCGTCGCGATGGCGCCGGCGGGACTGATCGCCGCGTACGTCTTCTACGGCGTGGCGCGGTCGCGGATCGATGCGTTCCTGTTTCCGGGCGTCGAGGGCGAGGGGGCGTCGGACCATTTCCAGACGAATGCCGCGCATAATACGCTGACCGCAGGCGGCTGGACCGGCACCGGGCCGGGCGCCGGGGCGGCGAAGTTCGGGCTGCCCGAGGCGCATACCGACTATATCTTCTCGGTGATAGGCGAGGAATTTGGGCTGATCGCGTGTTCGGTGATCGCGGTGATCTTCCTCGCGATTGTCGTCCGGGTGTTCGTCAAGCTGCTGGACGAGCAGGACGAATTCAAATTGCTCGCCTCCGCTGGGCTCGCGACGCAGTTCGGCGCGCAGGCGCTGGTGAGCATGGCGGTGAACACCGGCCTCGCGCCCTCGAAGGGTATGACGCTGCCCTTCATCAGCTATGGCGGGTCGTCGATGGTGGCATTGTCGGTCGGCATGGGGTTGCTGCTGGCGTTTACCCGGCGCAATCCGTTTCTCACGCGGAGCCCCTATGTCGTCCGCTGGAGTGGTGAATGAACGTTAATCAGTCTCGGCATTACGTCCTGGCAGCCGGTGGCACCGGCGGCCACATGGTCCCGGCAGCGGCGCTCGCGGCCGAGTTGACCAAGCGCGGCCACCGGGTCGCGCTGGTCAGCGACGCGCGCGGCGTGCGCTTTCCGGGGCTGTTCGAGGAGATTCAGACGCACGTCCTGCCCGCGGGGCGCTTCAGTGGCGGGCCGCTCGGCTGGGCCAAGGCGACGCGCGAGATGTGGCGCGGGCGGGCGATGGCGCGCGAGCTTTATCGGAATTTCAAGCCCGCCGCGGTGATCGGCTTCGGCGGATACCCTGCGTTGCCGGCGTTGCTGGCGGCGTTCGCGGACAAGATCCCGACCGCGGTGCATGAGCAGAATGCGGTGCTTGGGCGGGTGAATCGCTTCGTCGCCGGACGCGTGGATGCGATCGCGACCTCGTCCGAGCCTACCGAGCGCCTCGCACCGAAGCTGCTGGGCAAGACGCATCTGGTCGGCAATCCGGTGCGCGAGGCGGTGCTGGCGTTGCGTACGCGGCCGTATCCGTTGCTGGAGGAGGACGGCATCTTCCGTGTGCTCGTGACCGGTGGGAGCCAGGGGGCGAGCATCCTGTCGCAGGTCGTGCCCGATGGTCTGGCGATGCTGCCGGTGACGTTCCGGCGGCGGTTGCAGGTGACTCACCAGGCGCGGATCGAGGATATCGACGCGGTGCGCGCCAAGTACGCCGAGCATCATATCCCGGCCGAACTGGCGACGTATCTGCCGGATATGCCCGAGCAACTGGCCTGGGCGCATCTGGTGATCGCGCGCGCGGGGGCTTCGACGATCTCGGAGCTTACCGCGGCTGGGCGGCCGGCAATTCTGGTGCCGCTGCCGAGCGCGACCGACGATCATCAGACCGTGAACGCGCGCGAGATCACGCGGGCGGGCGGCGCGCGGACGATCGCGCAGGGGGATTTTACCGCAGTGGAACTGGCCAAGCAGATGCAGAAACTCGGGCTCGATCCGGCGGCGTTGCAGAACGCGGCGGGGCGTGCGCGGAGTTGCGGGCGGCCCAATGCGGCGAGCGACCTGGCCGATCTGGTCGAGAGCCTGGACGCGCCGGTGTCTCGCATCCCGGTTGGTGCGCCGTTGCAGCCAAAGGCGCAGTTCGCATGAAGGGCGTCGCTACGGACATCGGCACGATTCACTTCGTGGGCATCGGCGGAATCGGCATGTCGGGCATCGCCGAGGTGATGAAGAACCTCGGCTACCGCGTGCAGGGATCGGACGTGGCCGAGGGTTATGTCGTGCAAGGCTTGCGCGACAAAGGCATCCCGGTCGCAATCGGCCATGCGGCGTCAAACATCGGCGATGCTGCGGTGGTGGTTGTGTCGACCGCGATCGTGCGCTCGAACCCGGAGGTCGAGGCGGCGCTGAACGCGCGTGTGCCGGTGGTGCGGCGCGCTGAGATGCTGGCCGAACTGATGCGGTTGAAGTCGACTGTCGCCGTCGCGGGCACGCATGGGAAGACGACGACGACGTCGATGGTGGCGGCGCTGCTCGATGCGGGCGGGGTCGATCCGACGGTCATCAATGGCGGGATCATCAACTCGTACGGCTCGAACGCGCGGCTGGGCGCGAGCGACTGGATGGTGGTCGAGGCCGACGAGAGCGACGGCAGCTTCCTGCGGCTCGACGGGACGATCGCGGTCGTCACCAACATCGATCCCGAGCATCTCGACCATTACGGCTCGTTCGAGGCGGTGAAGGATGCGTTCGTCGAGTTCGTCGAGAATGTGCCGTTCTACGGGGCTGCGTTGCTGTGTCTCGATCATCCGGAGGTGCAGGGGATCCTGCCGCGGGTGCGCGATCGTCGCGTAGTGACGTACGGTTTCTCGGCGCAGGCTGACGTGCGCGGGGTCGAGGTTACGCCGATCCCGGGCGGCAACCGCTTCGATTGCGTCGTGCGCGAGCGCGATGGTGCGACGCGGACGATTGCGGGGATCGAGATGCCGATGCCGGGGCGGCACAATGTCCAGAACGCGCTGGCGGCGATCGGCGTGGCGCTGGAGTTGGGCATCGCGGATGCGACGATCCAGCAGGGGTTCGCCAAGTTCGGTGGCGTGAAGCGGCGGTTCACCAAGGTCGGTGAAGTGGCCGTCGAAGGTGGGAGCGTCACGATCATCGACGATTACGGCCACCACCCGGTCGAGATTCGGGCGGTGCTGGCGGCGGCGCGCGAAGGCGTGAAAGGTCGCGTGATCGCGGTGGTGCAGCCGCATCGCTATTCGCGGTTGGGCAATCTGATGGAGGATTTCCAGACGGCGTTCAATGACGCCGACCGGGTGTTGGTGACGCCAGTCTACGCCGCGGGCGAGGCGCCGGTGGAGGGTGTCGATGCCGAGGCTTTGGTCGAGGGATTGAAGCGGCGCGGGCACCGGTTTGCGGGTGTGGTCGCGGATGCGGATGCGCTGGCGGTGGAACTGGCGGCAACGATCGAGGCGGATGATATGGTCGTTTGTCTCGGCGCTGGCGACATCACGAAGTGGGCGGCTGGGTTGGCCGACGCGATCGCTGCCGAACGCGCGAAGGTGCTGGCGTGAGTTCCTTCACCCCTTTTGCAATGATGCACGAAGATGATTCGCGCCAACTAGATCGGCAACTCTTCAATGAGTTGGGCGGCGGTCGCGTTCGCGGTTCGGTCGAAAAAGCAGGTAGTCTTGCTGACTTCATCTGGTTTCGAACGGGCGGTCCTGGGGAATGGTTGGTTCGACCTGCGGACGTGGATGATCTGGCGGAGTTGCTGAAGACTCTCGATCCTTCGACTCCAGTCCTGCCCGTCGGGGTTGGGTCCAACCTGATCGTGCGCGACGGCGGCGTACCGGGTGTGGTCGTGCGTCTCCCCAAGGCGATGGCGAAGGTTTCGGTGCACGACGGCCGCGTTCGGGCAGGGGCGGGGGCGATGGGGATTACCGTCGCTAGTGCCGCTCGCGATGCGGGGATTGCCGGGCTTGAGTTTTTGCGCGGGATTCCCGGGACTGTCGGCGGCGCGGTTCGGATGAATGCGGGGGCTTATGGGCGGGATGTCAGCGACATTCTGGTCGAGGCTACCGTCGTCACGCGCGAGGGTTCGGTGGAAGTCTGGCCTGCCGCGCGGTTCGGGTATGTCTATCGCCATTCGGACCTGCCCGCGGGGGCGGTGGTGGTCGAGGCGGTGTTCTCCGGCACGCCCGGCGAGCCTTCCGTGATCGGGGCGGAGATGGACCGGATCGCGGCCGAGCGCGAGGCTTCGCAGCCTTTGCGGTCGCGTACCGGTGGGTCGACGTTCAAGAATCCCGAGGGGCACAAGGCGTGGGCGTTGATCGACGCGGCCGGGTGTCGGGGGCTGACTCGCGGCGATGCGCAGGTCAGCGAGAAGCATTGCAATTTTCTGCTGAACCTCGGGTCCGCGTCGAGCGCGGAGATCGAGGCGCTGGGTGAAGAGGTACGGGACAGAGTGAAGGCGCATTCGGGGGTGACGTTGGAATGGGAAATCCAGCGGGTTGGCATTCCTGCTCCCTCTCCCCTGCGGGGAGAGGGTCGGGGTGAGGGGCAGCCAAGCAGTGCTGCGCCCGCGCTCTCCACCAGCGATGCGGGCGGTGATGGCGGGCGCCCACCCCTCGGTCCCCTCCCGCATGCGGGAGGGGAGGCATGACGGTGCCGCTTCACATCGCGGTGCTGATGGGCGGCTGGTCGGCGGAGCGTGAGGTTTCGCTGATGTCGGGTAACGGTTGTGCCGACGCGCTGGAGTCGCTGGGGCACCGGGTTACGCGGATCGACATGGGGCGGGATGTCGCCGCCAGGCTGGCCGAGGCTCAGCCCGACCTCGTGTTCAACGCGCTGCATGGCACGCCTGGCGAGGACGGCTCGGTACAGGGGCTGCTCGACCTGATGGGCCTGCGCTACACGCATTCCGGGCTGGCGACGTCGGTGATCGCGATCGACAAGGTGCTGACCAAACTGCTGCTCGTCCCTGCGGGCGTACCGATGCCGGGCGGGCGGATCGTCAAGTCGGCGGACCTGTTCGAGAGCGATCCGATGGCGCGGCCGTATGTGCTGAAGCCGGTCAACGAGGGATCCTCGGTCGGCGTGGCGATCGTCACCGACAGCGGCAATTATGGGAATCCGATCGCACGGGACAGCGTCGGGCCGTGGGGCGAGTTCGAGGAACTGCTGGCCGAGCCGTATATCCGTGGGCGCGAGCTGACGACGGCCGTGCTCGGCGGCAAGGCGCTGGGCGTGACCGAGTTGAAGCCCAAGAGCGGCTGGTATGATTACGACGCGAAATACACCGACGGCATGACGGTCCACGTCTGCCCGGCGGAGATCCCCGACGAGATCACCGATGCCTGCAAGAGCCTCGCGCTCGAAGCGCACCGGTTGCTCGGTTGCAAGGGCGCGTCGCGGTCGGACTTCCGCTGGGATGACGAGCGCGGTGTGGATGGGTTGTTCCTGCTGGAGGTCAACACGCAGCCGGGGATGACGCCGCTCAGCCTCGTCCCCGAACAGGCGCGGCATATCGGCATGAGCTATGCCGAACTGGTGCAGGCGATCGTCGATGAGGCGCTGGCGGATCATCCGCTTGCGCAAAGCGGGGCGCCATGAGCCGCACGATCAAGCGCGGTCCGCCCCCCAAGCGGCCCGCCCCGCGCCGGAAGGTCGCGGTCAAGAAGGTTTCGGTGATGGACCGGCTGGTCGGGATGCTCCCGGTCAGCGAGGACACACTGCGCAAACTCGCGACCTGGTCGATCCTTGGCGCGGGCGGTGCTGTGGCGATCGCGGCGGCGACGTGGGTCGGCATTCCCGGCATGATCGGCGCCGCGCTGGCCGAGGGTGCCGGGCGCGCGGGCTTCAAGGTCGAGCAGATCGAGGTCACCGGCCTCAAGCGGATGGACCGCATGTCGGTCTATGCGGTCGCGCTGGAGGACAAGCAGAACCAGACGTCGATGCTGTCGGTCGACCTGGAGGCGGTGCGACAGAAATTGCTGCGCTATGGCTGGATCGCGGACGCGCACGTGTCGCGGCGGCTGCCCAACACGTTGCTAGTCGATATCGTCGAGCGGACGCCCGCGGCGGTGTGGCAGGACAACGGCCAGCTGACGCTGATCGATTCGTCGGGCGTGCTGCTGGAGCCGGTCCAGCCCGAGGCGATCCCGAACCTGCCGCTGGTGATCGGGCCGGGCGCGGATCGGCAGGAGGCGTCGTACCAGATTCTGCTCGCCGCTGCGCCCGCGCTCAAGCCACGCGTGAAAGCGGCAACCTGGGTCGGCAACCGGCGCTGGGACCTTACCTTCGAGAGCGGCGAGACCTTGGCGCTGCCCGAGGACGGAGCGCCCCGTGCGCTGGTGAAGTTCGCCGAACTGGATGGCGCGCGGCCGTTGCTCGGGCGCGGCTGGATTCGGTTCGATATGCGCGATCCGACCAAGCTGGTCGCACGCAAGCCGGGCGCGAGCTTGGCGCACAGCGTCGACGTGCCGGCTCCTGCCAGCGTGGGGGCCAGTGTGGGGGCCAGCGTGCCGGAAACGGGCGAGACTATGAATACCCCGTCGCAAACGGCGGGCGCGAACGTAACGGGCGGGGAGGGATGACATGGCAAAGGTGGCACCGGAAGGGCTGATCACGGCGCTCGATATCGGGTCGTCGAAGGTTTCGGCGATGATCGCGCAGAAGGGTGATGGGGGCGAGCTGATCGTGCTCGGCACCGGCCAGCGCGAAAGCCGCGGCGTCAAGCGCGGTTACATCGCCGACATGGCGACGACTGAGGCGGCGGTGCGCGAGGCGGTCGAGCAGGCCGAGCGGATCGCCGGGATCAACATCGAGAATGTCTGGGTCGGGTTCTCGGCCGGCGGGCTCGTATCCGACGTTGCCGAGGTCGAGTTCGAGTTGGGCGGCCACCGGGTCGAACAGCAGGATATCGATGCGCTGCTCGCCGCGGGGCGTAACTCGATCGATCCGCAGGGCCGCATGGTGCTGCACGCGCAACCCGCGCTTTATACGCTCGACGGTCTTACGGGCGTGAAGACGCCGCTCGGTCTGCATGCTGCTCGGCTCGGGGTGCATATCCATGTCGTCGCCGCGGACGGCTCGCCGGTGCGCAACCTCGATCTCTGCGTGCGGTCGGCGCATCTCGAAGTGAAGTCGATCATTGCGTCGCCGGTCGCGACCGGGCTTGCGTGTCTGAGCGACGAGGAGCGCGAGCTTGGTGTCGCGCTGGTCGAGATGGGGGCGGGCATCACCAACGTCTCGCTGTTCGCAGGCGGGATGCTGGTCGGCCTGACCTCGATCCCGATTGGCGCGCAGGACATCACCGACGACATCGCCAGCGCGTTCGGCACGCGGCGGCAGAATGCCGAGCGGATGAAGTGCTTCCACGGCTCGGCCAACGCCAGCCCCCGCGATAATCACGACATGATCCCGGTCATGCCGATCTCCGCCGAGGACGGCGCGGGCGAAGGCGCGCAGATCACCAAGGCGCAACTGATCGGCGTGATCCGCCAGCGGCTCGAGCATCAGATGGGCGAAGTGCGCAATGCGCTGACCAAGCTGAAGTTCGAGGGACCGGTCGGGCGTCAGGTGGTGCTGACCGGCGGTGGTGCCGAGTTGAAGGGCATCGCCGACTATGCGCAACAGGCGCTCGGCCGGTCGGTGCGGATCGGTCGACCGCGCGGGCTGACCGCGCTGCCGGAAGCGCATGGCGGACCGGCGTTCGCGACGCTAGCGGGGTTGGCCTTCTATGCGGCGACCAATCCGATCGACCTTCGCGGGCTCGCGCCGCAGCGGACGACGGTGCACCGGCCAAAGGGAATGGGCATGGTCCGCAAGTTGATTCAGGCGGCGCGCGCGAATTATTAAGAGTTTCGAGGGCGCTGGCGTTATTTCGGCTGGAACAGGCCGTGACGTTGGTGCACACAGATTAATCAGGGGCCCGGCCGTAGCGTATCTACCGGGTTGTGCGGAGAACGGCGATGAGCATCGAATTCCTTAGTCCCGAAGTGGACGATCTGGCCCCCCGCATCGCGGTGATCGGCGTCGGCGGCGCGGGCGGCAACGCGATCGCCAACATGATGCGGGCCGACGTCCAGGGCGTCGACTTCCTCGTGGCGAACACCGACGCGCAGGCGTTGAAGCAGTCGACTGCGCCGCAGCGGATCCAGCTGGGTACCAAGATCACGCAAGGGTTGGGCGCGGGCTCGCGTCCGGAGATCGGTCGCGCGGCGGCGGAAGAGACGATCGACCAGCTCGCCAAGATGCTCGAAGGCGCGCACATGTGCTTCATCACCGCCGGCATGGGCGGCGGCACGGGGACGGGCGCGGCACCGGTCATCGCCAAGGCGGCGCGCGACATGGGCATCCTTACAGTCGGCGTCGTGACCAAGCCGTTCGCGTTCGAGGGCAACCGTCGCGCGAAGTCGGCTGAGGGCGGCATCGACGAGCTGCAGAAGTATGTCGACACGCTGATCGTCATCCCGAACCAGAACCTGTTCCTCATCGCCAACGCGAACACGACCTTCAAGGAAGCGTTCACGATGGCGGACGAGGTGCTCCAGCAGGGCGTCCGCAGCATCACCGACCTGATGGTGATGCCGGGCCTCATCAACCTCGATTTCGCCGACGTCCGCTCGGTGATGCAGGAGATGGGCAAGGCGATGATGGGCACCGGCGAGGCAAGCGGCGACAACCGCGCGCTCGAGGCGGCGCAGAAGGCGATCTCGAACCCGCTGCTCGAAGGCGTCAGCATGCGCGGTGCCAAGGGCGTCATCATCTCGATCACCGGCGGCGACGACATGCGCCTGCTCGAAGTCGACGAAGCCGCGAATCATATCCGCGATCTGGTCGATCCGGACGCGAACATCATCTGGGGCTCGGCGTTCAACCAGGAGCTGGAAGGCAAGATCCGCGTCTCGGTCGTTGCGACCGGGATCGATGCCGACGCGCGTCCTCCGGAAGTTGCACCCGAGCCGACCCGCTCGTTCAGCTTCGGATCGCGCAAGACGGATGAGACCACCTCGTTCCGTCCGAGTGAGCCAGCTGCTCCGTCGGCCGCGCCCGCTGCGTCGGCCGCTGACGAAGAGCCGCTCGACCTGAACGCATCGTCGGAAGTCGACCCATCGTCGTCGAAGTCGGACGACGAGCTGGTGCTCGGTGCCGAGACGATCGTACCGCAGGCTGCACCTGTGCCCGCGCCCGCGCCGGCCGCACCGGCGCCGCAGCCGGTTCCAGCGCCGCGCGTCTATGGCGACGAGCCCTATGGTCGCGGTCCGATCGCACGTCCGGCCTCGGCATCGGCCGTGCCGCCGGCCCGGGCGCCGATCGCACCTGCCATCCCGGCGCCGACGCCCGCTGCGGACGAAGGTGGCGCGCGGCGCCGCTGGCTCGCGCCGGGTGCCGAAGCGGCTCCGGAGGCGGTTCCGGCCGCGCCACGCGTGAAGCTGGGTGGTACCCTGTTCGAGCGCATGTCGAATGCGGCCCGCGGCGCGGCGAAGGAAGACGGCGAAGCGGCCCCGCAGGATCCGCTCGACATCCCGCGCTTCCTGCATCGGCAAAACAACCAGTAAGCCTGGGCGCCGTTCTCCTGGTATGGCGGGAGAACGGCGGGGCTAGATGGGCTGGTCGGGGGGTATCGTTCTCCAACATCTTCACCTCCCCGGCGGAGGCCGGGGCCCAGTTGGCAAGGTTGATGTAACGGAGCGCTTTCGATCGTTATTTCCGTCTCCCAACTGGACCCCGGCCTCCGCCGGGGAGGCGGCGTTTCAGAGTGAACGCTTTTCCAAGATCACCTATGTCGAATCCGCAGATCGTAACCCTCGCCCGTTGCTTGCTCCTCGGCGCTGCACTCGTCGCCACCCCGCCCCAGTTCGCCGCGCCCATGCGTCGGAGACATTGCCGGTTCGGTCGGGCTGGCGTCTAGACAGATGATCATCATGACCCGCTCGTCCCATCATCTCCTGACTGCCGCGCTGGCGCTCGTGCTGGCCGCCGTGCCGTGCCCGGTCGTTGCGCAGGAAGTCGTGCAGGCGATCCCGGGGACGACCGATGCGGACAAGCTGGGCGATCTCATGCGCCGGGTCGCGAGCAATCCGCGCGACGTCGATGCGCTGATCCGGGCGGGCGACCTTTCGATGGGGCTGGGCGATCTGAGCGGTGCCGCGGCATTGTTCGCACGCGCCGAGAAAGTGAACCCGCGCGATGGTCGGATCAAGGCGGGGATGGGGTCGATCCTGGTCCGCTCGGAGCGGCCGGGCGAGGCGCTGCGCTATTATGCGCAGGCGGAAAGCCTCGGTCTCGACCCGCGGAATTTCGCCGCTGATCGCGGTCTCGCCTACGATCTGATCGGCCAACAGGATCGTGCGCAGCGCGATTACCGGGTCGCGCTGCGCAATGCGCCGGATGACGAGACGATCAGGCGCTATGCGCTGTCGCTCGGCATTTCGGGGAAGCCGGAACTCGCGATCCAGCAGCTCAATCCGCTCCTGCTCAAGAGCGATCGTGGTGCATGGCGCTCGCGCGCATTCATCATTGCGATGAACGGCGACGTCGCGGGTGCCGAGAAGATCGCGACCACGATGATGCCCGCCGGCACCGCGCAGGGTCTGCAACCGTTCTTCCAGCGCCTGCCGACTCTGCCGGCGAGCGACCGTGCGTTCGCGGTGCATTTCGGTGAGGTCCATGCGACGCCGGCGCGTCTGGCGGATGCGCGGATGGCGCCGCCGCTGGGCATCCTCGCCGCCGATCCGACCGCGCCGGTGATGATGGCTGCGGTGCCGCAGCCGGTCGTCGTCGCCGCGTCCGGCAAGACCAAGCGCGGCCGTCGCAGCAAGCCGGGCCGGACCGAGATGGCCGCGACAACGCGCGCCACGACGCCGGTGCCGGTTGTCGCGACGCGTGCTCCGACCACCCCTGCTCCGACTATTCCCACTGCGGTCGCGCCGCCGGTTCAGCTTGCGTCCTCCTCGGTCCAGATGGTGCAGGCCGCGCCTGGGCAATCGACAGCGGCGCGGGTCGCGACACCGCAGCCGACTTATCGTGCACCGCAAGTCGCGCAGACTACCACGGTCGCGCCGCAGACACAGGCGCCGGTCGCAGTGGCACGTGTCGCGCCGACACCGACGCCGGCGCCCACCTCGGCGCCGACTTCGACCGGGGCGTTGCCCGCGACCACCGTCACGCAGATGGCGGCCGTCCCCGCGGGGCGGATCCAGTCGGAAAGCAACACGCGGGTGGCCAATTCGATCGCGGCCGCGGCGGTCGCGTCGACGGGTACGATGGCCAGGCCGGTAGCGCCTAGCCCCGTACAGCCGACACCGGTGCAACAGGCCTCGGTCCAGTCGCAGCCCGTGACACCTGCGCCGGTGCAGCAGGCTTCGGTCCAGCCACGGCCCGTTCAGCAGGCCAGTGCCGCCCCCCTGCCGGCTCCGGGCTTTTCCGCGAATGGAGCGACGCCGTCGACGCCGCCGGTCGAGGTCGCCGCAGCGTTGCCGCCACGCGCGGTGGTGGCGAGTGAGGATTCGATCCTCGCGCGGATCGTGGCAGGGTTGTCGATCCCGGCGTCCGAGCTCGATGTCGCGCCGATGCGCCCCGCGCCCGTCGTGACGCAGGCCGCTGTGCCGGTTTCCGACGATGCCGAGCGCGTGCTCGCCGAGGCGAAGGCCAAGCTCGAGCGCGATGCTGCTGCGAAGAAGATCGCGGCCGAACAACTCGCCGCCAACAAGAAGGCTGCCCTCGACAAGAAGGCGGCGGCGCGCAAGGCGCTTGCCGACAAGAAGGCGCTCGCCGAGAAGAAAGCCGCGGCGGCTGAAAAGCTTGCTGCCGAAAAGGCGGCTGCCGAGGAAAAGCGGATCGCGCGCGCCAATCCCGAACGCATCTGGGTGCAGGTGTCGACCGGTGCGACAGAGGGCGATTTGCCCAAGGCGTGGAAGGGCGTGAAGGCCAAGGCGCCGGCCGTGGTCGGCAGTCGCGGCGGCTGGACGACTCCGTGGAAGGCGACCAATCGCGTGCTGGCCGGGCCGTTCAAGACCGATGCGGAGGCGCGCACCTTCGTCAATCAGCTCGCCAAGGAAGGCGTTTCGACGTTCAGCTTCACCAGCGAACAGGGCCAGGTCATTACGAAGTTGCCGGCGAAGTGAGTTACCGCGCGCCCTGGGCTTCGGACCCGGCGCGCAGCAAAGGACGGCTTCAAGAGGAACAGAACGGGACCGTGCGTGGGCCGCGCGATGCCTTTCAGCGCGACCGTGACCGGATCATCCACTCGATCAGCTTTCGTCGCCTGCGTCACAAGACCCAGGTATTCATGGCGCCCGACGGCGATCATTTCCGCGTCCGCCTCACCCACAGCCTCGAGGTCGCGCAGATTGGCCGGACGATCGCGCGGACGCTGGCGCTGAACGAAGATCTGACCGAGGCGCTGTGCCTTGCGCACGACATCGGCCATCCGCCGTTCGGCCATGCCGGCGAGGATGCGCTGAAGGCGGCACTGACCGGACAGGGTGGGTTCGACCACAATGGTCATACGCTGCGCACGCTGATGACGATCGAGCGGCCGTACCCGATGTGGAACGGGCTCAACCTGACCTGGGAGACGCTCGAGGGCCTCGCCAAGCATAATGGCCCGGTACGGCATCCGGGTTGGGCGCTGGCCGCGGCGGATGCGGAGTTTCCGCTGGCGTTGACCAGTTTTTCTTCGCTGGAGGCACAAGTCGCAGCGATTGCGGACGATATCGCGTATGACAATCACGACATCGACGACGGCTTGCGCGCCGGACTGTTGACGCTCGACCAGATGCTGGCGGTGCCGCTGGTCGCGAGCGGCTGGGACGACGTCCGCCGGCGGTTCCCGGACGTTGCGCCGAAGCGGCTAGTCGGCGAACTCGTCCGCACGCAGATCGGGACGATGGTCAACGACCTGATCGCCGAAACCCGTCAGCGGATCGCGGCGAGCGGCGTTGCGAGCGTCGACGACGTCCGTGCTGCCGGGCAGTGCCTGGTCGGGTTCTCGGGCGAGATGCGTGAGGCTGAGCGTGACCTCAAGCGCTTCATGTATGCCAATCTGTATCATCATCCGCGCCAGTTGGCGGCGGCGGATGCAGCACATGGCATCGTGTCCGGGCTGTTCGCGGTCTATCGCGACGATCCCGCGAAGATACCCGAGGAATGGCGCGAGCGGCTGCCGTCGGAGGATCCCGACCGCAGCCGGCATATCGCGGATTTCATTGCGGGGATGACGGACAGGTATGCCGTGTCGCGCTACCGCGAACTGGTCGGCCCGATCGATCTGCCCGAGGGGTTTTAGGAATGGACGGGCGCTGATCCTCCCCCGCTAGGGGGAGGTGGCGCGAAGCGACGGAGGGGGAGGGCACGGAACCTCTGTTTGCCCGTCCTCCCCCTCCGTCTGGCAAGAGCCAGCCACCTCCCCCTTGCGGGGGAGGATCGTAACAGGCGCGGCTCTGACGCAAATCGGCGGCCGGACCTTGGTCCGACCGCCGATTGTATCATCGTCGATGTTAGCGATTCAGCGCGTGACCGAAGCGATGCCGCCGGCTGCGCCATTGGCTTCGGCGGTCTTGAACGCGACCGGTACGCCGCCCGACACACCCGATACGCGATCGCCGCGGACGATCAGGTGGAACTTCTGGCCCGACGGGTAGCGACGGCCGTCGATGACCTGGCGGCCACCGTCCTGGGTCGAGGTATAGACATAGGTGCTGCCCTCATGGACGAAGCTCTGCTTGGACTCTGCGGCCATGCCGATCGTCGAGGTGAGGGCGGCGGCGGCTGCTGCGATGATCTTGAAACTATTGTGCATGATCGTGTCTCCCGCGTTGTGCGTCGAGCCGGATCAGGTCTTCTCCCAACTCTCGAGTCGGATAAATATTGCGGTGCAGCATAAGCCGCAATTGCAAAGCCGGCGATCACGCTTGCGTGCGCTGCAACGACGTAGCGCCCTGACGATGCGGTGAACGGCGACGGTGACATAGTTTCGCGACATCTCAGGCGCATAGCCGACGCGAAGGAGAGGGATCGTGTCTGCTTCCAGTATCGCGCTCAATCGGTTCGGCCTTGGGGCGAGGCCCGGTGACGGCGTCTCCGGGGACCCGGCGAAATGGGTGCTCGCGCAGTGCGAGCGCTTCGATGCGCGGCCCGCGGCGATTGCCAGCGCGCCGTCGACGTCGAGCGTTTCGGCGACACTGGCGACGTATTTTGAGCAGCAGAGGATGATCAGGGCGGAGTTCGGACCCCGTAGGCCGAAACCGGCGCCGGGCACCGCCGCGCCGATGACGGCGCCGGGCGCCTCCATGCCGATGACCGGCCCGAATGCCTCTACGCCGATGACGGCGTCGGCCATGTCAGCCACGATGGCTTCCCCCGCTATGCCCGGTCCAGCCACCGACAAGCCCGGCGAAGCGGCCCGGCGCGCCGCGCGACAACTCGCCGGCAAGCAGAGTCGCGACGATTACGGCGGCGCGGTTGCGGCCCGGACGATCGCCGCACTGACGAGCGATGCGCCGTTCGTCGAGCGGCTCGTGCATTTCTGGGCGAACCATTTCGCGGTTTCGACCGACAAGCTCGAAGTCACGGGGCTCGCCGGGCCGATGGAGTTCGAGGCGATCCGCCCGCACGTCCTCGGCACGTTCGCCGAGATGCTGAACGCCGTCGAGCGCCATCCGGCCATGCTGCTGTACCTCGATCAGGCGGTATCGGTCGGCCCCGACAGTCCGTTCGCCGCGCGCCGACCCCGGCGACGCACCGGCCTCAACGAAAATCTCGCGCGTGAAATCATGGAGCTGCACACGCTCGGCGTCCGCAGCGGGTACACCCAGGCCGATGTCACCGAATTCGCGCGGGCGATGACGGGCTGGACGGTCGCGGGGATCGGTCGCGGGCCCGGTGCGCGCATGCAGAACGATCGCCGGCAGGATGATGCTCGGCCGGGTGCATTCGTCTTCCTCGCCGACGTGCATCAGCCGGGCGACCGTACCGTGATGGGCAAGCGCTATCCCGCGGCAGGCGAGGCGCAGGCGCAGGCGGTGCTGGCCGATCTCGCGATCCACCCGGCGACCGCGGCCCACATCGCGACCAAGCTCGCGCGGCACTTTGCCGGCGATACGCCGCCGCCGGCGATGGTGAAGCGCCTCCAGGCCGCATTCCTCGGATCGGGCGGTGACCTGACCATAGTCTATCGCGCGCTGGTCGCATCGCCCGAGGCGTGGGTGACGCAGCCCGTCAAATTCAAATCGCCGTGGGAATGGTATGTCTCGACCCAGCGCGCGCTCGGCACGACCATGGTCCAGCCCGGCGTGACGGTGGGCATGATGAACCAACTCGGCCAGCCGGTGTGGAAGCCGGGGCAACCGGTCGGCTACGACGATATCGCTGCCGCCTGGGCCGGACCCGACGCGATCCTGCGCCGCGTGGAGGCGGCGGAGCGGTTTGCCGCGCGGGCCGGGCCGGTCGATGCCCGGGCGCTGGCGCCGACGCTGTTCCCGGCGTCGCTCAGTCCTGCCACCACGCAGGCGATCGCCCGCGCGGACAGTCCGGCGCAGGCGCTCGCGTTGCTGCTCGTCGCCCCCGAATCCATGCGGAGATAGTCATGCTCGACCGTCGTTCCTTCCTCTCGACCGGTACGCTCGGCGTGCTGGCGTCCGCCTTCGCACCGCGAATCGCCTTCGCGCGGGCCGCGACCAACAAGCGGTTCGTGTTCGTCATCCAGCGCGGGGCGGCAGACGGGCTCGGCACGATCGGTGCGGTCGGCGATCCGGCATTCGTGGGTGTCCGCGGGGGGCTTGCGGCCGACTTCGCCACGGGGACGAAGCTGGACGGCATGTTCGCGTTGCATCCGGCGATGACGGCGAGCGCGGGCCTCTACAAGCAGGGGCAGGCGTTGTTCGCGCATGCGATCGCCTCGCCCTATCGGGACCGATCGCATTTCGACGGGCAGAACGTGCTCGAGACGGGGGGCGTGAGTGCGTACCAGGTCCGCGACGGTTGGCTGAACCGGCTGCTCGGCGTGCTGCCCGCGGAGGAGGCGCGCGCGATCGCGGTGGCGGCGACCGTGCCGATGGCGCTTCGCGGCCGGCGTGAGGTGGCGTCCTACGCGCCGTCGAACCTGCCGGATGCGTCGGACGACCTCTTGCAGCGGGTGGCGATGCTCTACGACGGCGACCGGCAATTGCACGCGCTGTGGAGCGAGGCGATGGCGACGCGCCAGCTGACCAGCGATCTCGGCCAGGACGGTGGCCGTAATGCCGCCGCGACCGGCGCGCTGGCTGCACGGTTGCTGAAACCCGACAATGGCGCGCGGATCGCCATGATCGAGACGGGCGGCTGGGATACGCATACCGGCCAGCGCGGGCGGTTGGCGGCGCAGTTGAAGGGCCTCGACGCGATGGTCGCCTCGCTGCAGGCGGGGTTGGGGCCGTTATGGGCGGACACGATGGTGCTGGTCGCGACCGAGTTCGGGCGGACCGTCGCGGTCAATGGCACCGGGGGGACCGATCATGGTACCGGGACCGCAGCAATGCTGTTCGGGGGCGCGGTGAAGGGCGGGCGGGTCGTGTCGGACTGGCCGGGGCTGGCCCCCGCCGCGCTGTACGAGGCGCGCGATCTGAAGCCGACGATGCAGCTGGATGCGTTCATCGGCGGGGCGGTGTCGTCGCATTTCGGCATCGAGCCGGCGCGGGCGATGGCGGCGCTGTTCCCGGTGAGCGCGAAGACGGCCGCGGTCGAGGGTTTGGTGCGGGTCTAGGGTCGTTCTTTCCACCTTGCCCCGACACACTTCTGTTCCCTCGCGAACGCGGGGGCCCAGGATCTCGCGCTGTGCCCGTGGTTTAGCTGGGCCCCCGCGTCCGCGGGGGAACCGTTAAAGCGTTTCATTGTAGCGGACGGGAACGGACCGCGTCTGCGCCGCGGGATTAAAATTGAGCGCCGTGCTGCTATGGTCTAGAGCGCGCGCTTCCTTGTGATACCGGAATTGCCATGACGCTCTACGCCCGTTTCGCCGCGCATATCGATGCGGCGCTCGACACGCTGACCGCGGCGGGGACGCTGCCCGCGGGGCTCGACCGCAAGAACGTGACGGTCGAGCCGCCGCGCGACACGAGCCACGGCGATCTCGCGACCAACGCCGCGATGGTGCTCGCCAAGCCCGCCAAGACCAATCCGCGCGTGCTGGCGGATGCACTGGTCGCCGAGCTGTCGAAGCTCGAGGACGTCGCGGCGGCGAGCGTAGCGGGACCCGGCTTCATCAACATGAAACTGACCGACGACGCCTGGCGCGCCGAGCTCGCGGCGATCCCCGAGGCGGGCGCCGATTACGGCCGCTCGACGCAAGGCGCGGGGATCACCGTCAATATCGAATATGTCTCGGCCAACCCGACCGGACCGATGCACATGGGGCATTGCCGCGGTGCGGTGGTCGGCGATGCGCTTGCCAGCCTGCTCGAGTTCGCCGGGCACCGGGTGATCCGCGAATATTACGTTAATGACGCCGGCGGTCAGGTCGACGTCCTCGCCCGCTCCGTACATCTGCGCTACCGCGAGGCGCTCGGCGAGACCGTCGAGATCCCCGAGGGTCTGTATCCCGGCGACTATCTCGTCCCCGTCGGCCAGTCGCTCGCGAAGGAATTCGGCGACCGCTATGTCGGCGCGCCCGAGAGCGAATGGCTCGCCGCCTTCCGCACGCAGGCGGTCGCGGCGATGATGGTGATGATCCGCGCCGATCTCGCGCTGCTCGGGATCGAGCACGAAGTGTTCTCGTCCGAGGCCGAACTCCAGGCTGCGAAGAAGCCCGAGGCGGCCGAGGCTGAACTGCGGTCGCGCGATCTCGTCTATGACGGTGTGCTCGAAGCGCCGAAGGGCGAGACGCCCGACGATTGGGAGCCGGTCGAGTTGCCGCTGTTCCGCTCGACGCAGTTCGGCGACGACCAGGATCGCCCGATCAAGAAGTCGAACGGGTCCTGGACCTATTTCGGTGCCGATCTCGCCTATCATTTCCAGAAGAGCCAGAGCGCCGACCAGCTGATCGATATCTGGGGTGCGGATCATGGCGGCACGGTGAAGCGGATCGTTGCGGCGGTGGCGGCGCTGACCGGCGGCAAGACGCGGTTCGACGTGAAACTGGTCCAGATGGTCCGGCTGTTGCGTAACGGCGAGCCGGTGAAGATGTCGAAGCGCTCGGGCAATTTCGTCACGCTCGCCGACGTCGTGCGCGAAGTCGGCAAGGACGTGGTGCGCTTCACGATGCTGACGCGGCGGTCGGATGCGCAGATGGATTTCGATTTCGCCAAGGTGGTCGAGGCATCGAAGGACAACCCAGTTTTCTACGTCCAGTACGCGCACGCTCGCATCGCATCGCTGCATCGCCGCGCGGAAGAGGCGGGAATTACGCCGATTTCGGCGGATTTGTCCCGGCTTGATACGGACGAACTCGCGCTCGTGCAGCTAGCGGCGCAGTTCCCGCGGCTCGTCGAGATCGCCTCCACGGCGCGCGAACCGCATAGAATCGCCTTCTATCTCTATGACTTGGCGGCGGCATTCCATGCGCTGTGGAATGTCGGCAACGACCGTCCCGATCGCCGCTTCCTGGTGATCGAGGATCCGCAGGCAACGGCCGCACGGCTTTTCTTGGCGTCCGCTATAGGGCAGATTATTCATAATGGCCTCGCCATCATGGGTGTCGAAGCGGTTTCGGAGATGAAGTGATGGCCGAAGACATGGATCTGCGCGAGGAAGACCGGCTCCCTTGGCTCGAGACCGTCGAGCCGGACGAGCAGGATACGGTCGGCATCGGTCGCGTGATCGCGCTGGTCGTGCTCGGGCTGGCCGTGCTCGCGGCGATCATCTTCGGTATCTACAAGCTGCAACAACGCACACCCACGGGCGACGGCCAGCTGATCGCCGCGCAGGAGGGCGACTACAAGGTCAAGCCCGACGACGCCGGTGGTCTGAAGGTCAAGGGCGAGGGCGACTCGGCGATCGCGACGAGCGCGGGCAAATCGGGCAATGGCGCGATCGACTTGCGCGGCGTGCCGGAAGCGCCCGTCGACGGCAAGCGCGCGGTGGCGCCCAAGACCTCCGACGTGGCGGGTCGCAACGCCGTCGCGCAGGTGCCGGCCTCGAGCGGCCGCCTGGTTGCGGCTGCACCGATGGCGCCGTCACGCTCGGGCACCGCGAGCGCGGCGACGGGGGGCTCGCTGGTCCAGCTCGGCGCCTATCCGAGCGAGGCAGTCGCGAACGCCGCGTGGACGAATTTCTCGAAGCGGTTCGCCTATATCGCGGCGCTGGGCAAGTCGGTCCAGCCGGTCGCGACGGGTGGGCGCACGCTGTATCGGCTGCGCGTCAATGCGGGCAGCGCGAACCAGGCGGCGGATATCTGCGGCCGGTTGCGCGTGGCGGGCGAGACCTGCTTCGTTGCTAGCTGAGGTCGACGGCTGATTTACCACCTAGTCTCCCGCGAGGGCGGGGGCTTGAGTCAGCATAGCGAGTGAGTTGTGGACCGCGCGCGTTTTCGCGGGGAAAGGTCGAGCTTTGAACGGAGGGGTGCAGAGATCGCCGGGCATCGACCGCATAACTACGGAAACGCAGAGTAACTCGCGACGTCCGACCGCTCTACACTAGCTACCCGATTCGAAGACCCGTTGTGTCCGTCCGGTCGCCCTCATGGAGAGACCTGTACCTGCACCGGCGATAGCTGAGTTTCGCTATTCGCCGGTTGGCTCCGCGCAGCTATCTCCGCAGTGTCAGCGATCGCTCGGCTGCGTTAGAGCAAACGACGATGCTTCCCGCCGTATTTGCGTCCGATATAGTCGCCGATCTGCGCGACTTCGGTTGCCGCAGCGCGTGCGCCTTCCATCTGGCAGGGCAGCGGATCGCTGTCATGATTGACGACCCGTGCCTGGACCTTGTCGCATAGCTCCTCGATATCCGCGCGCGACAGCACGTTCTTCTCGCGCAGCAGGCAGATAAGGCTCTGCAGGATGACGAGGTTCTTGTCCTCGGGATCCGCTTCGAGCTTCAGGGACATTGCCATGATCTCTCTCCTATGCTGTTTTCAACAGACTATGCCTATCTGGGTGTGTTGCAAGCGCTAAAGCGGGTTTGCGTACCGATTACTCGAAAATATGGCCTATCGCTTTCGTGCACGTGAGCGGTCCGGCGTACCGGGTCGATGATACGCAGTCGCTCGTGCCCAATTACGCATCGTTTCAGCGGTCGGCGCGCTTCGGCGGAATGGCGGAGCGGTTCCGGGGTGACGGAACGGGTCGGTATCCTTATCTCTGTGCCATGTACAAACCAAAAGCCGGTCTTCCGACGCGCGAGCAGATCCTCGACTTCATCGCCAACTCCGACGTGCCCGCGGGCAAGCGCGAGATCGCCAAGGGCTTCGGGCTCAGCGCGCAGGACAAGATCGGGCTGAAGGCGCTGCTCAAGGACATGGCCGACGAGGGGCTGATCGACAGCGCCCCCGGTCGCGCGTTCCACAAGATGGGCGGCATCCCCAAGGTCACGGTGCTGCGGATCGCGGACGTCGATGACGGCGGCAATGTCTGGGCGGTGCCCGAGCGCTGGGAAGCGGAAGGCGTGCCGCCGCCGCGTCTGCGCGTACGCGAGCGCAAGCGGGGTGCGCTGGGGGTCGGCGAGCGGATCCTTGCGCGGACCGAGGAAGCCGGGAACGGCTGGATCGCGCATCCGATGAAGGTGCTTGCGCCGGCCTCCGAGCAGGTGCTCGGCGTGTTGCGCGAGGACGGCGGGCGGCTGTGGCTGACCGGCGTCGACAAGCGCGAGCGGCGCGAGTTTGCGGTGGCCGATGCGGGCGGTGCGGCGCCGGGCGATCTCGTGCTGGCGGAACTCGCGGGCAAGCCGCCGAAGATCGCCGCGCGCGTGGTGTCGAAGCTGGGCGATCCGTTTGCGGCGCGGAGCTTCTCGCTGATCGCTATCCACAAGCTCGGCATTCCGGACGTGTTTTCGCAGGAGACGCTCGACGAGGCGGAGCGGGTTTCGAAACTGCCGCTGGGGGAGGGGCGCGAGGATCTACGCGACTTGCCGATCGTCGCGATCGATCCCGAGGATGCGCGCGACCACGACGATGCGGTGTGGGCCGAGGCCGATGACGATCCCTCGAATGCGGGGGGCTGGAAGGCGATCGTCGCGATCGCCGATGTCAGTTTCTATGTGCGGCCCAAGTCCGAGGTCGACCGCGAGGCGCGGCGGCGCGGGAACTCGGTGTATTTCCCCGATCGCGTGGTGCCGATGCTGCCCGAGATCCTGTCGGCGGAGGTGTGCTCGCTGAAGGAGGGCGCGGACCGGGCGGCGCTCGCGTGTCATTTGCGGATCGGCAAGGATGGGTCGCTGAAGTCGTGGCGGTTTACGCGGGCGGTGGTGCGGATCGCGGCGAACCTCGCCTATGAAGAAGCGCAGGCGATCATCGACTCGTCCTCCCCTCCCGTCTTGCGGGAGGGGTCGGGGGAGGGCGGTGCGCCACTAGATGCAGCCGAGAGTCTGGAAGCCCCTCCCCCGACCCCTCCCATAGACGGGAGGGGAGATATGTTGGCGGTGCTCCAGCCCCTCTGGGCTTGCTGGCATGCGTTGGCCAAGGCGCGTGATGCGCGTGCGCCGCTCGATCTCGATCTGCCCGAACGCCGCGTGGTGCTCGACGAGAAGGGGCGGATCATGTCCGTCTCCCCGCGCGAACGGCTCGACGCGCATCGGATGATCGAGGACTATATGATCGCCGCCAACGTCGCCGCCGCCAAGGCGCTGGAGGCGAAGAAGGCGCCGGTGATGTACCGCATCCATGAGCCGCCAAGCCGCGAGAAGCTGATGGCGCTCAAGGAGTATCTGGAGACGTTCGACGTGCCGTTCGCGCTGGGGCAGGTCGTGCGACCCGCGACGTTCAACCACATCATCGAGCGAATCGGCGATGCGGACTTCCGGCCGCAGGTGATGGAGCAGATCCTCCGCACGCAGACCCAGGCCTATTACGCGCCCGGCAACCACGGGCATTTCGGCCTCAGTCTCGGCAGCTACGCGCACTTCACCTCGCCGATCCGGCGCTATGCCGATCTGCTCGTCCACCGCTCGCTGGTGTCCGCCTATGGCCTCGGCGAGGGTGGTCTGCCGGCCGACGACGCGGCCAACATGGAGTCGGTCGGCGAGATCATCAGCCGGCTCGAGCGCCGCGCGATGGAGGCCGAGCGCGACACCACCGATCGCTATGTCGCGGCGTTCCTCTCGGAGCGCGTCGGGCAGGTGATGGACGTGCGGATCACGGGCGTGACCAATTTCGGCTTCTTCGCAACGGTCGAGGGGATCGGCGGCGATGGGTTGATGCCGGTGCGCGACCTGGGTGGCGAGTATTTCCGCTTCGACGAGGGCGCACGCACGCTGACCGGCGAGCATAGCGGCGATGTCTTCGCGCAAGGCCAGACGCTGGAACTGCGGCTGGCGGAGGCGAACCCGGTTTCGGGCGCGCTGCGGTTCGAGAAGCCCGAGGGGAAGGGCGCTGCGCCCCCCATGCGCGGCGGGCGCAAGCCGGTGCGCGAGATCAAGCGGCGCGGGCGTCCGGCCAATATCCGCCATCAGGGCAAGCGGCGTTAGGATTTGCGCAAACCCCCCGCGTTATGCGACGTCTGAGCGGGGGAGACTGGTATGTGGAGATTAGGTCTAGGCCGGTCGCGGCGGCGGATCGTCAATGATTTCGTCGCGGCGAAGGCGACGACGGCTGCGCGCGCGATCGCGTATGAAGCGGCTGACCAGCGGACGTTTCGACGCTTGTGCGGCTATGGCGCGATCGTCGACGACGGCGCGGGGCGCTATCATCTGGACGCAGGCAGGCTCGGCGCGTTTCGCGGTGCGGTGCGCAGGCGGGCCGCGGCGATTGCGGCGACGTCGGGAGTCGTCGCCAGTGCCGCCGCTGCTGCAACGGTGTTCGCGCTAGCTGAGTGACGTGAGTGACGGCGGGGGCGCTGATCAGAATTGTCCGTTAATCGTCATGCCGGGCTCGTTCCGGCATCCACTGTTCCGCATGCTCTACGGCCGGCGAGTTTGCTGATCGGTGGACCCCGGAACAGGTCCGGGGTGACGAAGTGTTGGCAGGTGCCGGTGAGCAGTAGACGCAACATGCCGTCACATCACCCGACCGTAAAGCTCAGCCCCGCCTTCGCCACCAGTCGATCGCGCAGTTTCGTGCCCATCAGCGCACCCGGCGTCCAGATCCCGCCATTGCCATCGCCCTCGACGTCCTGGACGAGACACAGCGCCGCCTCGGCGATCATCTTGCTGGTCGAGCCATAGCCGGGATCGCGATCGCCCGTGACGACCGCATCGATCCGCTCGCCGTCCGGCATTATGCCGGCGAACAGCAGATCGTAATGGCCTGCGTCGCGTTCCTCCTTCGATGGTCCCTCGCCGGGCTTCGGCCCCTTGTCGCCCGAGAACGGATTGAACTTGGCGATCGCCTCGGCCGCCACCTTGCCGATATCGCCCAGACCCGCGACCATCATCTCGTCATAGACGAAGTCCGCGCCATAAGCCTCGCCGAGCAGGAAATTGGTGCGGTGGACGTTCTTGGTGTTGATCGGTGCCATCACGAATGGTGCGACCCAGGCGGAGAGGGTCGTGTCGTATTCGGGGATCAGCCCGGTCGGCTGGTGCGGTCCGCTGAACCCCGGCGTCAGCGCGAACGGGCTGGTCAGCAGCTTGACGATGACCGGATCGCGCGCAGCGGCGGCAAGCGTCGCCTTGACGCTGGCCGAGGTGCCGCCCGAGAACGTCCCCTGCATTTTGCGGACGCGGCCTTTCACGCGGGGGGCGGGGATGCCGTATTTTGCCTTCGCGGCGTCCTGTAACGTCAGCACGCCGAGATCGAACGGGATCGAGTCGAACCCACACGAGAAGACGATGCGTGCGCCGGTCCGCGTGGCTTCGCCTTCGTGCGCGTCGATCATGTGGCGCATCCAGGCAGGCTCGCCGCATAGATCGACATAACCGGTGCCGGTCGCGGCGCAGGCGGCGACGAGGTCGGAGCCGTAAAGCTGGTATGGTCCGACCGTGGAAATGACGACGGTGGCACGCTCCGCCATCGCGCGAAGGCTGGCGGGGGCGTCGGAGTCGGCGGTGATCAGCGGCGTGTCCGCGGGCGCACCGATCACGTCGCGGACCTCCTGGAGCTTCGCCAGCGAGCGCCCGGCCATCGCCCAGCGGACGCCGCTCGGGTAGGTCTGGACGAAATATTCCGCGACCAGCCGGCCGGTGAAGCCGGTCGCACCATAGATGACGATATCGAAGTCGCGCATATCCACCTCCTGTTTTGCCGAGTTTTGCGCTCGCGCTCGGGCCATCGCAAGCGAAACGCTGTCGTGGCTCGTGGCTCGTGGCTCGTGGCTCGTGGCTCGTGGCTCGCCATCGGCGTGCCGATCTGCAAAGGTCGCGGCATGGCATCCGATCGCAAAACCGTAACGTTCATCGTCGACCAGCTCGCCGCTGGGGGGGATGTCTCCGCAAAGCCGATGTTCGGCGAATACGGACTCTATTGCGATGGCCGGATGGTCGCGATGATCTGCGACGACCAGCTGTTCGTGAAGCCGACCGCAGGCGGTCGATCGTTTGCCGGTGCGATCGACGAAGCACCGCCGTATCCGGGCGCGAAACCATGCCTGCTGGTCGATGCCGACCGTTGGGACGATGCGGAATGGCTGGCCGAGCTCATCCGCATCTCGACCGCGGAATTGCCGATGCCGAAACCCAAGAGGCCGAAAGCCAAGGGCTAGGATGTATCGAGGTTCAGGCTGAACCTGCGAACCGCATTATGCCCAGTCATGCCTGTTCCGGCATCCAGGGTGCTGCACGATCGATCGATTTAGGTTTGCGGTACCGTGCCCCCGAAAAACCTCGGTGCTTATTCCGTTAGAACCAGTGCACCTCCCCGGCGGAGGCCGGGGTCCAGTTGGGAAACGTCGATGACGACGGCTGCGCTCGGTTACTACGACCTTTCCAACTGGACCCCGGCCTCCGCCGGGGAGGTGCGCATGGTCGGGTATGATTACGGATCCAGTCCGGGCAAACGGAGCGCATGTGGACTGTCGCGGCCCGAAACGGCCGAACTCGTCAGGGCCCTACGCCGCCTCGTTGAACTGCAAGCTCGCCAACCGCGCGTACAGTCCGCTGTTGGTCATCAGCGATCCGTGCGAGCCCTCCTCGACGATCTGGCCATCGCTCATCACGATGATCCGCTCGGCCGCGCGGACCGTGGCGAGGCGGTGGGCGATGACCAGCGTGGTGCGGTTCGCCATCAGCCGCTCCAGCGCTTCCTGCACCAGCCGCTCGCTCTCCGCATCCAGCGCACTCGTCGCCTCGTCGAGCAGCAGGATCGGCGCATCGCGGAGCAGCGCGCGCGCGATCGTCACGCGCTGACGCTGGCCGCCGGACAGCCGTGCACCGCCTTCGCCGAGGAACGTGTCGAGACCCTCGGGCAGCTTGCGCAGGAACTCGGCGGCATTGGCGGCTTCGGCGGCGGCCCAGAGATGGTCGTCGCTCGCCGACCAGTCGCCGTAACGCAGGTTGTCGCGCGCCGAGGCGCCGAAGATGATCGTCTCCTGCGGCACCATCGCGATCCGCGCGCGGACCTCCGCCGGATCGGCATCGCGTAGGTCGATCCCGTCGAGCGTCACGCGGCCGGCGTCGGGATCGTAGAAGCGCTGTACCAGCTGGAACAAGGTGGTCTTGCCGGCCCCTGATGGCCCGACGACCGCAACCGTCTCGCCCGGCTTCACGTCGAGCGAGAAGCCATTGAGTGCGGCGACGTCGCGGCGCGTCGGGTAATGGAACTGCACGCCCTCGAACGCGAGTGCGCCACGGGGCGGCTGCGGCAGCGCGACGGGGCTGGCTGGCGCGGCGATCTCGGGCTTCTCCCGCAGCAGTTCGGACAGGCGTCCGGCCGCACCGGCACCGCGCAACAGGTCGCCATACACTTCGGTCAGCGCGCCGAACGCGCCTGCGACGATCCCGCCGGTCAGCACGAACGCGGCGATCGCACCGCCGCTGATCCGCCCGGCCGCGACGTCGATCGCGCCTTCCCACAACACGAGCGTGATCGATCCGAACACCAGCCCGATGACGATCGCGGTCATCACGGCGCGCAACAGGATCCGCGCGCGCGCCGCCGCAAACGTCGCGGCCACCGCGTCCGAGAAGCGGATCGCCTCGCGGTCCTCCTGGCCGAATGCCTGCACCACTTTCATCGCGCCAAGCGTCTCGGTCGCGATCGACCCGACGTCGGCGACCCGGTCCTGCGACGTGCGCGAATAATTGCGCACGCGTTTGCCGAGCAAGGCGATCGGCAGGATGATCAGCGGGATGCCGATCATCAACATGCCGGCGAGCTTGGGCGAGATCGCGAACAGATAGATCAGCCCGCCGATCCCGGTGAAGGTGTTGCGCAGCGCGATCGACACCGTGCTGCCGACGACCTGTTCGATCAGCGCCGTGTCGGAGGTCAGGCGCGAGGCGATCTCCGACGGGCGGTTCTCCTCGAAGAAGCGCGGTGTCAGGCGGAGGAGGTGGCGCTGCACGGTGGTACGGATGTCCGCGACGACGCGCTCGCCCAGCCACGAGACGTAATAGAATCGCACCGCGGTCGCCAGCGCGAGCACGACGACGATCATCAGCAGATAGTGGAACGAGGTGCCGACCGAGCCGCTCGCGCCGGGGCCGAAGCCGCGGTCGATCACGCGCTTGAATCCGTAGGGAATACCGATCGTCGCCGCCGACGTCATCATCAGCGCGAGCCCGGCAAAGGCGATTTGTCGGGGATATTGCGCGGCGTGACGCCACACCATCGCGAGATCGCCGATCCGGCGGGACGTCTTCTCTTCGGGTATCGGCTTGGCCATGCGCGGTGCCTAGCAGCGGCGGGGGTGGCGCTCAACGAGAACCGGGCGACGTGAAGGGCGGCGGTGCGGACCCACCGGACCACCGCACTGGACCGAACGCCGGTCGATCGCGCGTTGCACTGCGGCAAAATTGCGTTACCACCGTGCAAAGCCCGATGAGGCGAGAGGATACCGCATGCTCTACGATGCCTATGAATTCCAGCGTTCGATGATGGCCGGTGCCAGCAAGATGGCCAGTTTCGGCGCCGATATGCTCAACAATCCGGCAAACCCGTTCGCCTATTTGGGCGGCGGTACGGTGGTCGCGTCGGCCCTTGAGGTGTTCGCACACGCGAATGCGACCCGTGGGAAACCTGCCTTCGGGCTCGACCAGACGACGATCGACGGCCGCGAGGTCGCGGTGCGCGAGGAAATCGTGCTGCGGAAGGATTTCGGGCAGCTGAAGCGTTTCGTGCGGGAGGGTATCGAAGGCGGTCCGAAGCTGCTGATCGTGGCACCGATGTCGGGGCATTATGCGACGCTCCTGCGCGGCACGGTCGAGCGGATGCTGCCGTTTGCCGACGTCTACATCACCGACTGGCGCGACGCGCGCAGCGTGCCGCTGTCGGCTGGCCGGTTCGATCTCGACGATTACATCGATTACCTGATCGAATTCCTCGAGACGATCGGTGCGAACGAAGGGCAGGGCGGCACGCACATGCTCGCCGTCTGCCAGCCCTCGGTGCCGTGCTATGCCGCCGCGGCTCTCATGAGCGCGGACAAGAACCCGTGCCGGCCTAAGACGCTGACGATGATGGGCGGTCCGGTGGATACGCGTGAGGCGCCGACCGCGGTCAATACGCTGGCGACCGAGCGGCCGCACGCGTGGTTCGAGCAGAATGTGATCGCGACGGTGCCGGGCAATTACCCGGGCGCCGGGCGGAAGGTGTATCCGGGATTCCTGCAACTTGCCGGTTTCATGTCGATGAACCTTGGCAACCACATGGTCTCACATTGGGAGATGTATAAGCATCTCGTCCAAGGTGATGGCGAAAGCGCGTCGCAGAGCCAGGATTTTTACGAGGAATACCGCTCGGTCTGCGACATGACCGCGGAATTCTATCTCCAGACGATCGACGTGGTGTTCCAGAGCCATGCGCTGCCGCGCGGGATCATGACGCATCGCGGGCGGTTGGTGGACCTAGCGGCAATCACCGACATCGGTCTTCTGGCGATCGAGGGCGAGCGCGACGATATTTCAGGCCTGGGGCAGACCAAGGCGGCGCTGACGCTCGCGACGGCGTTGCCAGACGAGAAGAAACGCTATTTTATGGCGGAGGGTGCCGGCCACTACGGGATTTTCAACGGCTCGCGTTGGCGGGAGCAAATCGCGCCGGTGGTCGAAGAGTTCATCACCGCGAACGGGTGACCTCTCACTGGTCTCGTCACCCCAGCGAAAGCTGGTGTCTTCCCGTTGGCTCGCGTTGAGGCTCAAACCGGGAGATCCCAGCTTTCGCTGGGATGACGGGGAGGGGGGCGGTGGTTTGCCGCCCCCATGTTGCTGTTACGCGATCGAGTTCACCACGGCGTGGCTGCTCGACTCATCCGACTGGATCGTCCCGCCGAACAGCATCTTGAGGCGGCCGCCGATCGAGATGTCGGTTTCCCAAAGCTCCGCGCTGTCGATGTCGAAGCGGAGCAGCGTGAGGTTGGGGTCTTCCTTGCCGCCCGGAAACCATGCCTCGACTTGGTTGTTCCAGAGCTTGTCGATCTGCGCGCGGTCGTTCGACGTCGAGACGTCACCGGCCATGCAGGCGAAGAAATCATGGCCCTTGCCGACGAACTGCGCCATCGCCGCGCCGCCCTTGGCGATGCGGTTGTCGCGGCCGGCGAAGAAGAACAGCGTGTTGGGCTGATCGTCGTCGATCTGCGCGGTCATCGGCTCGGAATGCTGGCCATCGTGCAGGCCGATCATCACGAACGGGCCGGCCTTCAGCTTGTCGATGAACTTCGCTGCGACTTCCTGCGGGGTATCCTTGTCGGCCATCGTCATTCTCCTATGGGCTTGGATTGCCACTGAGAACGGGCGGGGCGGAGGTTGGTTGCGCGAGTGCATACGATGTCGCTTGGTGAAAGCGCGAGTTGCACGTCATGGTGCTGACGGCAGCAGTTCTGCTGTCGACCAGAAAGGATCGAGGATGTCTCTCACCGATCTGTGTCTGATACTAGGCGTGCTCTTTGCCTTCGCGACCTTGGTCGTGAAGATCATCGAAGTGGCACGTCGAGGATAAGCGCACGGGCGGGGTTTGGCCTGCAAGCCAAGCCCCAAACGTATTAGAGCCCCGGCCGCTGCAACGGTCGGGGCTCCCAGAAAGGCGAGAATGTCCTTCGCCGATCTCTAAATATCCCTTTGAAGGATACCTTGCAAGATCACAGCACCTCGAACAAGCCGGCTGCGCCCATGCCGCCGCCGACGCACATTGTCACCACGACATACTTCACGCCGCGGCGCTTGCCTTCGATCAGCGCGTGGCCGGTCGCGCGGGCGCCGGTCATGCCGTAAGGGTGGCCGATCGAGATCGCGCCGCCGCTGACGTTGAGGCGCTCGTCCGGAATGCCGAGCTTGTCGCGGCAGTAGAGCACCTGCACCGCGAACGCCTCGTTCAGTTCCCACAGGCCGATATCGTCCATCTTCAGGCCGAAGCGCTTGAGCAGCTTGGGGATCGCCACCACAGGCCCGATGCCCATTTCGTCGGGCTCGGTGCCGCCGACCGCCATGCCGACATAGCGCCCGAGCGGCTGGAGACCGCGCTGCGAGGCGATCTTCTCTTCCATCAGCACCGACGACGACGAGCCATCCGAGAGCTGCGATGCGTTGCCGGCGGTAATCGTGAAGTCGGGGCCCATCACGGGTTTCAGCGACTGGAGACCTTCCAGCGTGGTGTCGGCCCGGTTGCCCTCATCCTTGGTGACCGTCACGTCCTTGTACGTGACCTCCTTCGTCTCCTTGTTGACGATCGCCATGTTGGCGTCGACGGACACGATCTCGGCATCGAAATAGCCGGCGGCCTGCGCGGCGGCGGTGCGCTGCTGCGACTGGAGCGCGTAGGCGTCCATCGCGTCGCGGCTGATGTTGTAGCGCTTGGCGACGACTTCGGCGGTCTGCAGCATCGGCATGTAGACGTTCTGGTGCATCTCGATCAGCTGGGGATCGGGGGCGACGCGCATCTGCGGGGTCTGGACGAGGCTGATGCTCTCGACGCCGCCGCCGATCGTGATGTCCATGTTGTCGGTGATGATCTGCTTGGCAGCGGTGGCGATCGCCATCAGGCCCGACGCGCACTGGCGGTCGACCGACATGCCCGAGACGGTGACGGGCAGCCCGGCACGGAGCAACGAGGTGCGGGCGATGTTGCCGGCCTGGTGACCCTGCTGGAGCGCGCAGCCGAAGACGACGTCGTCGACTTCGGCGCCGTCGATGCCGGCGCGCTCGACCGCGGCCTTGATCGAATGCGAGGCCAGCGTGGGGGCGGGGGTGTTGTTGAAGCCGCCGCGATAGGCGCGGCCGATGGGCGTGCGGGCGGTGGAGACGATGACGGCTGAGCGCATGATAAACCTCTCGAAAAGCTGGCGAATGGGGAAAGAAGATTAGGCCGGGTTAGGCCAAGATCGGTTGTTCGGCGGAGGGAGGCGCGACGAAGACCTGACTGAGCCATTCGGCGATCAGGGCGGGCTTGTCCTGGCCCTCGATCTCGACGGTGAACTCCATCGATTGCTGCCACTGGCCTGGCTTTTTCTCGTTGAAACTCAATAGCTTGAATCGGCCTCGAACTTTGCTGCCGGAGCGGACGGGGCTCAGGAAGCGGACCTTTTCGCCGCCGTAGTTCACGCCCATCAACGCGCCCTCGATCTTCGGCGCGTCGGGGACCTTCGACGACAGCAGCGGCATCAGCGACAGCGTCAGGAAGCCGTGCGCGATCGTGCCGCCGAACGGGGTCTGCGCCGCGCGGACCGGATCGATATGGATGAACTGGTGGTCGCCGGTCGCATCGGCGAATTTGTCGATCATGGCTTGCGTGACCTCGACCCAGTCGGAAACCGTCTCGGTGCCGATGCGCTGCTGCATCTGCGCGGTGGTGATCGTCGCCACGGCATTCCCCTCAAAGCTCATTTGGCGCTAAGCGCTGAAATGTCTCTAGGCGTACAGGCAAGCGGATCGCAAGCCTCACCCAACCGGAAGCTGGAAAATGTCGACTGCCGTAACGTCCAATGCCCGTGATATCATGGCGAAGCTGTACCGCGCGAGCGAACCCGATGTTCTAAAACCGTTGCTGGACCGCGCCGCGCTCGATTCGGATTCGCGTGAGCGGGTGATGGGGCATGCGCTGGGGCTGCTCGCGGACCTGCGGGCGGCGCAAAGCAAGGGCTGGGTGAACCAGTTCCTGCAGGAATATCGGTTGAATTCGTCGGAAGGCGTGGCGTTGCTGTCGCTGGCGGAGGCGTTCCTGCGCGTGCCCGATCCCGAGACGGCGGATCTGCTGATCGCCGACAAGCTGGGCGATGCCGATTGGCGGGCGCACGCGGGGAAATCGAACTCGAAGCTCGTCAATTCGGCGACCTGGGGGCTGGTGGTCGGCCGCGTGCTGGTCGGCGAGGGATCGACCGGGCCGCTACGGCGCCTGATCAGTCGCGCGGGCGAGCCGTTCGTGCGGCAGGCGGTCGGCGCGGCGATGAAGATGATGGGCGAGATCTTCGTGATGGGTCGCACCATCGACGAGGCGATGAAGCGGATGCGGCGCCCCGAAAACAAGGGCTTCACGGCGAGCTTCGATATGCTCGGCGAGGCGGCGCGGACGCATGCCGATGCGCAGCGATATTTCCAGGCGTATGTCGGTGCGGTCGATGCGGTCGGGCGCGATCCGGCGGCGGGGCACTCGATCTCGGTCAAGCTGTCGGCGCTGCACCCGCGATACGAGGTGGCGCGGTGGAGCGAATGCGTCCCCGCGCTGACCGAGATGCTGGAGGCGCTGGCGGTGCAGGCAGCGTCGAAGGGTATCGCGCTGACCGTCGACGCGGAGGAATCCGAGCGGCTGGAGATGAGCCTGGACACCATCGGCGCGGTCGCGGGACTGCCGTCGCTGAAGGGCTGGGACGGGTTCGGCATGGCGGTGCAGGCGTATGGCAAGCGCGCGCGTCCGGTGATCGAATGGGCGAACGGGCTCGGCCAAGAGACGGGGCGCGTGATGAACGTGCGGCTGGTGAAGGGCGCGTATTGGGACAGCGAGATCAAGCGGACGCAGGTCGAGGGACTGGCGGACTATCCGCTGTTCACGCGCAAGGCGGCGACCGACGTGTCGTACCTGGCGGTCGCGAAGGACATGCTGGCGGCGGAGAATATCCGGCCGGCGTTCGCGAGCCACAATGCGCTGACGGTCGCGACGATCATGGAGTGGGCGGGCAACTCGCGCGACTTCGAGTTCCAGCGGCTGCACGGGATGGGCGACGGGCTGTACGAGCGGCTGGTGCAGGAGAATGGGTATCATTGCCGGGTGTATGCGCCGGTCGGGGGGCATCGCGACCTGCTGGCGTATCTGGTTCGGCGGTTGTTGGAGAATGGGGCGAATTCGAGCTTCGTGCACCAGTTGGCGGATGAGCGGCTGACTGAGGCTGAGATCCTGGCGGATCCGGTGGCGAAGATCGCTGCGGTGGGGGGGAAGCGGCATCCTAGCATTCCGTTGCCGGTGGATCTGTTCGGGGCCGGGGGGCATCGCAATTCTGCCGGGTTGGATTTGAGTGATGTGGGGACGTTGGAGGCGGTGGTTGCCGCGGTGAATTCCCCCCTCCCGCCTTACATCCACCCCGGCGAAGGCCGGGGCCCAATTGGGGGCGGCGGATTGGCGGAGGACGGCGCGTCGTCACGACAGCCTTCCCAATTGGACCCCGGCCTTCGCCGGGGGGGGGCGGAAGGTCTTGGTGGGGATGCCGTTGCGGCTGCCATTACACGCGCGCATGCGGCGTTTCCGGCTTGGTCGCGGACGCCTGTCGACGATCGGGCTGCCTGCCTCGAACGTCTCGCCGATTTGCTCGAGAAGCACCGCGACGAGCTGATGGCGATCTGCGTGCAGGAGGCGTTCAAGACGATCGCCGATGCGATCGGCGAAGTGCGCGAGGCGGCCGATTTCTGTCGCTATTATGCGCAACAGGCTCGGACGAACCTCCAGGCGATCGAGCTGCCGGGGCCGACCGGCGAGCGCAACATGCTGCATATCGAGGGTCGCGGTGTCTGGGCGACGATCGCGCCGTGGAACTTCCCGCTGGCGATCTTCCTCGGCCAGACGGTGGCGGCGCTCGTGACGGGCAACAGCGTGGTCGCCAAGCCCGCGCCGCAGACGCCGCGGATCGCCGCGCTTGCGGTTGCGCTGGCGCATGAGGCCGGGGTGCCGGCCGACGTGCTGATCCTCGTGACGGGCGGTACCGAAGTCGGCGCCGCGCTGACCGCGGACGTGCGGATCCAGGGGGTCGCGTTCACCGGATCGACCGCGACCGCGCGCAAGATCGCGCGGGCGCTGCTCGACGACGATAATCGTCCGATCGTGCCGCTGATCGCCGAGACGGGCGGGATCAACGCGATGATCGTCGATTCCACCGCGCTGCCCGAGCAGGTGGTGGCGGACGTGATCGCCTCGTCGTTCCGGTCTGCGGGGCAGCGTTGCTCGGCGTTGCGCCTGTTGCTGGTGCAGGAGGATATCGCGGACGGCGTGATCGAGATGCTGTCGGGGGCGATGGAGACGTTGCGGATCGGGCGCTCGGGCGATCCCGCGACCGATGTCGGGCCGGTGATCGACCAGGCGGCGTACGACAAGCTGATGGCGTACCGTGAGAGCGTGCGCGGGCAGTGGCTGAAGACGCTCGAGGTGCCGACGGATGGGCTGTTCGTGCCGCCGACTCTGGTGCGGATCGGGGCGATCGAGGATCTGAACCAGGAATGGTTCGGGCCGATCCTGCATGTCGCGACGTGGGAGGCGGGGAAGCTGAGCGAGACGATCGCCCGGGTGAATGCCAAGGGGTATGGCCTGACGATGGGTCTGCACAGCCGCATCGCGCGGGCGGCCGAGGTGATGGAGGTCGAGGCTGCGGTGGGGAATCTGTATATCAACCGGTCGATGATCGGCGCGGTTGTGGGGTCTCAGCCTTTTGGGGGCGAGGGGCTTTCGGGGACTGGCCCTAAGGCTGGTGGGCCGCGGTATCTTTATCGGTTCTGTGCGGAGCGGGCGGTTTCTGTGGATACGACGAGTGCCGGAGGGAATGCGACTTTGCTGTCGTTGGATGAGGGTGGGATTTAGGGTTCATTACTCGCGCACGTCTTTCCTTTCCTGTCATTCCCGCGAAGGCGGGAATCCATACTGGCTGGCCGCGAGGCTAATCGCGACGCCTTGAGTATATGGGTCCCCGCCTCCGCGGGGATGACGACGGGAATGGATATATCGAAGGGCTTACGCGCTGTTCTCCCGCGAAAGCGGGAGCCCAGGGTTCCAAGGGACTGTGTTTGTGGTCCTGGGCCCCTGCTTTCGCAGGGGAACGATCAGGCAGGCGTTGCTTCCACGTCCGACCGTCGCTCTTCCGGATACGGCATAACCATCGACCCGTCCGGTGCGGCCATCATGTTCACCTGGGTTGGGAAGGCGATCTCGATCTTCTCGTCGTTGAAGCGCTTCAGGATCGCGATGCCGACCGCCGTCCGACCGTCGTAGAAGCTCGCATAATCCGGCCCCTTGCTGTCGAACTGGACCTCGAAGTCCAGGCTCGACGCGCCGAAGCCGGTAAATCCCGCGCGGGTGAAGATCTTGTCGTTGGCTTCGACGATCTCCTTCAGCATCGCGGGGATACGCGAACACACTTCCGGCGGCGTCGAATAGGTGACGCCGATGAGGAACTTCGCGCGGCGGTGGTTGCGCTGCGTGTTGTTGAGGATCTCCTTGTTGAGGAGGTTCTTGTTCGAGATCACGCGCTCCTCGCCGTCGATCCCGCGGATGCGCGTGGACTTGAGGCCGATCGCCTCGACGCTGCCTGATGCCGTGTCGTAGCTGATCGAGTCGCCGCGGCGGAACGGGCGGTCGAAGATGATCGCGAGGGCTGCGAACAGGTCGGCGAAGATGCCCTGCGCGGCGAGGCCGATCGCGATGCCGCCGACGCCCAACCCTGCGACGAGGCCGGTGACGTTGACGCCGAGATTGTCGAGCACCACCACCAGCGCGACCGCGAACACCACGAAGGTGACGAGCAGGCGGATCAGCCCCATCGCCGAGAGCAACGCTTCGCCCGAATAATGCTCGGACTGCGTGCGGTGCTCGATCGCGCCGAGGATGATCTCGCGGATCCAGACGGCGGCCTGCATGACGGCGGCGACGGTGAAGAGGAAGTCGATCGTCTTCGACACCTCGCCGGGGGCGGCGGAATAGCCGGACACGAGTTTCGCGGCGAGCATGACGATGAAGAAATTGCCGGTGCGTGCGATCGCCTTGCCGACGACCAGTCCCCAGCCGTTCAGCGCGCGCGGGCGTTCGCAGAGCTTGCTGCCGAACCGGCGTGCGGTGTGGAGGACGAGGACGATGACCGCACCGATCCCGAACGCGATCAGGATCTGGAGCCAATAGGCCTGGACCCAGGCGATGCTGGCGGTGACGAAGCCCTGGGCGTGATCGCCGACGTCGCTCGCGTCGAAGATCGGCTGTTTGGGGGCGGCAGTCGTATTGGTCATGGAGATACTCGTCAGGCCGCTTTTGCGATGGTTGCAACGGCGGGCGTGCCGGCTTCGAGGAAGGTGATCAGGCCACATTCCTCGCGGCTCATGTAGCGCTTGGCGCGGGGGAGGCGGAGGGCCTTGCGGAAGGTCGACTGGCCGGTCTTTACCAGTGCGATCAGCGACGGGTGGACATAGCTTTTCCGGGCGATCGCGTGGGTGTTGCCGAGGCGGGCGACGACGGGTTCGAGCATCGCCTTCAGGCTGAGGTCACGCTCGGCCGACGCCAGCGCCTCGAACGCGGCAACGCTGGCGGCCCAGGTGCGAAAGTTCTTGGCGGTAAAATCGCTGCCGGTGACGTCGCGGATGTAGCAGTTCACGTCGGTCGAGGTGACCGGATGCGCTTCGCCGGCCTCGTCGAGCCATGCGAACAGATGCTGTTCGTCGAGGTCCTGGCATTTTTTGACGAAGCTGCTGAGCGAGCGGTCGGTGATCTTGAGCGTCCGCATCTTGCCGGACTTGCCCTTGTACTGGAGTTTGAGCGTCGCGCCCTTCACTTCGCCGTGGCGCTTGCGCAGGGTGGTGGCGCCGAAACTCTCGTTCGCTTCGGCATAGGCTTCGTTGCCGATTCGGATATGGCCGCCGTCGAGCAGGCGGATGACCGCGGCGACCGCGCGTTCGCGGGTCAGCGAGCGTTTGCGGAGGTCGGCCTCGACCGCCTTGCGGATCTTGGGGAGGGCGTGGCCGAAATCGGCGCAGCGCTCATATTTGGCGGCCTCCTGCGCTTCGCGGAAGCCGGCGTGATAGCGGTATTGCTTGCGCCCCTTCTCGTCCCAGCCGACCGCCTGGATATGGCCGTTGGGCTTGGGGCAGAACCACGCGTCGCCATAAGCGGGGGGCAGGCCGATCGCGTTCAGCCGGTCGATCTCGTCGCGGTCGGTGATGCGCTCGCCCCTGGCATCCCAATAGCCCCAGCCGCTCCGCATCTTCTTGCGGGTGATGCCGGGCTTGGAGTCGTCGGAATACACGATCTTGGTGGGCAATGCGGTGGTCCTTCCGGTCTCGAAATGTTCGGGGGCACGCATCGTTCCGGAACGACCCGCGCGACGCGGGGTTGAGGGGGCACGGGATTTCACTGGAGACATGACATGACCGATCTTTCCCAAGCTCGCGTACTGATGCTCGCTGCCGATGGTTTCGAGACCGTCGAGCTGTTCGAACCGCGCAAAGCGCTGGAGGCGGCGGGTGCGAAGGTGCAGCTCGCCTCGATCAAGATGGATCCGATCCAGGGCATGAAGGGCGACATCAACAAGGCCGAGACGGCAACGCCCGACCTGACGCTCGACGAGGTCGATACCGACGATTACGACGCGCTGATCCTGCCGGGCGGGGTCGCCAATCCGGACACGATGCGCCAGCAGGAGCGCGCGATCGAGATCATCACGGAGTTCATGGAGGACGGCAAGATCGTCGCCGCGATCTGCCATGCGCCGTGGTTGCTGGCCGAGGCGGACGTGATCGACGGGCGTCGGGTGACGAGCTATCCCTCGATCCGGACGGACCTGGAGAATGCGGGGGCTGACGTGGTGGACGAGGAGGTCGTCGTGGATGGCAACCTGATCACCAGCCGCAAGCCGGACGACATTCCCGCGTTCAACAAGGCGATCATCGAGGCGTTGGAGGAAGAACTGGCGGACGAGCCGGTGGATTGACGCTATCTGCTCCCCTCCTGCTAGCGGGAGGGGAGTGCCCGGCGCATCGGGCGGAACGATTGTTCGCTGCGCTTGCGCGTGAGATAGGTGTCGAGACCGATCTGCGCGCCGATCAGCATGTAGACGAACGGCTGGAACGCGATGCCGACGAACGCCGCGCCGAACAGATAGATGATCTGCCCGCTCTGAAGCGCGGCTGCGAGCGGCCCCGCCCAGGCGAATTCGCCGGCCGGGTCGCTATAGCGCCGGCGGAGGATCTCCATCCTGAAAACGCCGATGAAATTGATCGCGAGCCATAGCGCGAGTCCGAGATAGCCCTGTTCGCCCAGCATCTCGAAATAGGCGCTGTGGAACGCGCGGGCCTTGTCGGTCTCGACCCGCGGGCCGGGTGCGGCGGCGGCGCCGGTGCTCTTCAGGTCGTAGCGGATGCGGTTGCCGCGATACGCCTCGAAGCCGCCGCCGAACGGATGGGTCTTCGCGTATTCGATCGTCCATTTCCACACCGCCAGCCGCGTCGAGGCGGATTCGTCCGCGTCATAGGTCTTGATGGTGTTCATCCGGTCGGTGAACGCGGAAGGCAGGAACGGAATCGCCGCCAGCCCGAGCGCCGCCACCGCCGCGAGGTACAGCGCCTTGCGCTTCACCGCGCGCACCGACAGCACCGCGAGCAGGCCGATGCACACGAGCCCGGTACGCGTCGAGGTGCCGACCGGGATCAGCAGGCACGCGAACACCAGCGCGAGGCAGAAGCCCTTCACGCGCCAGTCGGGCCTGAAGATCGTGCCGTGGACCATGAACCAGAAGATCAGCGGGATGATCGCGATCGCCACCGCGCTGATCGTGCTGCCCTCGTACAGACCCGAATTATTGTCGACCATGAGGTTCAACTGGCCGTAGCCGCCGCCGCCGCTGGCGATCGTCTTGATCCCGCCGACGATGATGATCGACGAGGCGGAGAGGATCATGAACAGGAGCAGCGCCTCGATCCGCAGTCGCGTGCGCAGCGTCAGCGGCAGGAAGGCGGCGAAGATCAGCGTCTTCCAGACCCAGTCCCATTTCTCCTTCGCCTCGACCGGAAAATCCGCGCCGATCGTCGTCACCCAGCAATAGAGCATGAGCAGCACGATCAGCACCTGCCGCCCGCCGACGCGGGTGTCGCGCTTATCGTCCGCGAGGATCCACCCGCCGACCGCCAGCGCGACCGCGATCAGCGAGATCGGCACGCTGTTGAGCAGGAGGTAGGTCAGCCGCTGCGGCGAGACGATGTCGATATAGACATACACGAGCACGAGCAGGAACGGCCGCTTGAAGCCCATTGCGAAGAACGCGAGCAGGAAGGCGATGAACGCGAGATCACGCATCGCTGCGGGGTTTCTCTATTGGCGCGCGCTTCTTCTCGGGTGCGTCGTGCGGGCTCGGCTCGCGGTCGAGGTCAGGGCGCTTGAGCAGCAGGAACGCGGCGAGCATCATCAGCCCGTGGCTGAGGCCGAGCGCGAGATTGTCGATCATGGGTTCGGCCTCCTTTCCTGTCAGGGCTTTTCGAGATTCGTGCGTAGCCATAGTCGGTTGACGCGCCGTTAAGCGATCTGTGGCAGACGGCGTCCACGATGCGTATCCTTCATATCCTAGACCACGGCCTGCCGCTGCAAAGCGGCTACACGTTCCGCACCCGGGCGATCCTCAAGGCGCAGGAGGGGCTGGGGTGGACCGTCGCGGCGGTCACCGGCCCGCGTCACGGCGTCGCGCCTGCGTCGGTGGAGTCGATCGACGGGCTGACCTTCTACCGGACGGCGGCCGGGCTGACGCCGGGGCCGGTCGGCGAGGTCGTGGGAATCGCGGCGTTCGCCAAGCGGATCGAGGCGGCGGTCGATGCCTTCAAGCCCGACATCCTCCACGCGCATTCGCCGGTGATCGATGCGCTCGCCGCGCTGATCGTCGCGCGCAAGCGGACGCTGCCCCTGGTGTACGAGATCCGCGCGTTCTGGGAGGATGCGGCGGTCGGCAACGGGACCGGGACGGCGACGTCGTTGCGCTACCGGGCGACGCGCGCGCTGGAGACGTGGGCGGTGCGGCGCGCGGATGCGGTGGCGGTGATCTGCGAGGGCCTGCGCGGCGATCTGGTCGCGCGGGGGATCGCGGCGGACAAGATCATCGTGTCGCCCAACGGCGTCGATCTCGACCTGTTCGGGAACGCGCCGCCGCGCGACGATGCGCTGGGGGCGGAACTTGGGCTCGATGGCGCGGATGTCGTCGGATTCATCGGCAGCTTCTACGATTACGAAGGGCTCGACGACCTGATCGCGGCGATGCCGGCGCTGGTCGCGCTGCGTCCCAAGGCGCGGCTGTTGATGGTCGGCGGCGGACCGATGGAGGCGGCCTTGCGCGCGCAGGCGGAGGCGTCGCCGGTGGCCGACGCGATCCGCTTCGTCGGGCGCGTGCCGCACCAGGAGGTCGAGCGCTATTACGGGCTGGTCGACATCCTCGCTTACCCGCGCAAACGGATGCGGCTGACCGATCTGGTCACGCCGCTGAAGCCGCTCGAGGCGATGGCGCAGGGGCGGCTGGTGGCGGCGTCGGATGTCGGCGGACACCGCGAACTGATCCGCGACGGGGAGACGGGGACGCTGTTTCCGCCGGACGATCCGTCCGCGATCGCGACGGCGTTGGCCGGGATGTTCGCGGATCGATCGGGCTGGGACGAGCGGCGGGCGCGGGGACGTGCATTTGTTCGCGAAGAGCGTAACTGGTCGTCAAACATTCGCCGCTACGATCCCTTGTATCGGCGGCTGATGATGGCCGCTGCACGGGAAAATCGATGATTGCGCTGACCCGCCAGACCTTGATCCGCTCGTTGCCGGTGTACGGCGCCGTGGTTGGTGGCCTGATCGCTGCCATGGGCGTGCTGCTGGCGTCGACCGAAACGCTGGAGTCCGCGGTGTGGACGACGGGGGTGGCGGCACTGGTGCCCGCCGCTGCGCCGCCGCTCGGGACGACCGCGCGCGCACTGTTGGCGCTGGGGAGTGGGGCGCTGGTCGCGGCATTGCTGTGGTCGTCGCTGTTCCTGCTGTTCGGGCCGGGCGGGGTGTTTGCCAAGGCATCGCTGCGCGAGGACGGCGTGCCGGTGATCCGCCGCGCCGACGCGCATCCCGACGCACCGCCGCGCAAGCCGATGTCGGCGGCGGATCTTGGTACGCCGATGATGGAAGTGGGTGTTGGAGCTGGTCCTGGGGCGGGGCTTAGTGCTGGGCGCGACGAGCGGACGATCCCGGCCGATCTCGACCAGCCGCTCGCCGCATTCGATCCGCACGCGATCCTGCCGGTGCCGATGGAGCCGGTGCGACCGGTTTCTCCGTTGGCGCAGGCGATGGTCGCGCCGGTGGTGGAGTCGTCGTCGACGGCCGAGCCGGACACGTTCGTGACTGCGCCGTTGGTGGAACCGGTCGAGCGGCCGGTGGAGGTGGCGGAGGACGATTTGGCTGAGAATGGGGTGGCGGAAGGCGGTTTGGCGGAAGACGGGGCGCCCGAGATCAACGCGCCGACGCCGATCGCCCGGCCTGCGCGTGCGACGGGCGAGCCGACCTCGCCGCCGACGATCGAGGCGCTGTTGCGGCGGCTCGAACAGGGTGCGCTGCGTCGGGGACGTATCGGTACGCATTGAGAGGTGACGGTCCGATCCTCCCCCGCCAGGGGGAGGTGGCGCCGTAGGCGACGGAGGGGGAGGACACGAAACCGCGGTCATCGCCTACCTCCCCCTCCGTCTGGCAAGCGCCAGCCACCTCCCCCTGGCGGGGGAGGATCGCAGTATGCTCTGGCGTACCCGATCGCCTCGAAATCACTGTTTCTCTCTTCTTCCCTCTGATACCCATAGCTCGAAAACAACGAGGAGGGGTCATGGCGGGTGCCGAAACCATCGTGGGCGAGCGGGAGGCGGGCGCGTCGCGCTATGCCTGGTACGTGCTGTCGGTCCTGTTCCTCGTCTATGTCCTGAACTTCGTCGACCGGCAGATCATCTCGATCCTGGCGGAGGACATCAAGCGCGACCTGGGGTTGAAGGACCAGGATCTCGGCTTCCTGTACGGCACCGCGTTCGGCGTGTTCTATTCGCTGTTCGGGATCCCGCTCGGGCGGCTGGCCGACAATTGGCACCGCGTGCGGTTGATGACGATCGGGTTGTCGCTGTGGTCGGTGATGACCGCATTGTCGGGCTTTTCGCGGACCGGCGGGCATCTGGCGGCGGCGCGGATCGGGGTCGGGATCGGCGAGGCTACCGCCAGTCCTTCGGCCTATTCGATCATCTCCGATTATTTCCCGAAGCGGCTGCGCGCGACCGCGCTGTCGATCTACTCGGCCGGGCTCTACGTCGGTGGCGGCTGTTCGTTGTTCATCGGCGGGCTGATCGTGCAGGGCTGGAACAAGGCCTATCCGGGCGGCGGGCCGCTCGGGCTGGTCGGGTGGCAGGCGGCGTTCATGGCGGTCGGCCTGCCGGGGCTGTTGCTGGCGCTGTGGATCGCGACCCTGAAGGAGCCGATCCGCGGGCTCGTCGAGGGTTTGCCCGAGCCGGAAAAGCATCCCGCGCCGTTCCGGGCTTTCGGCGCCGAGCTGGTGACGATCGTGCCGCCGCTGACGTTGATCGGTGCGGCGATGGGTGGCGCGCGGGCGCTCGGATATAATATCCTGGCGCTCGCGATCGTGACGGCGGCGGTGTCGGGGCTGGTCGCGGCGGGCGAGCCCTGGCCGCAATGGGTCGCGATCGGGATCGGCGTGTACGCGGTGTTCTCATGGGCATCGGCGCTGAAGCGGCGCGATCCGCCCACCTTCGCGCTGATCGTCGGAACGCCGGCGTTCCTGTGCACGGTGGTGGCGTATGGGCTGAACGCGTTTCTGAGCTATGCCGCGAGTTTCTGGGCGGCGCCGTATGCGTTGCGGGAGCTTGGCGCGACGCCGGCATCGGCTGGGTTCATGATTGGCAGCCTTGGGGCGACGGCGGGGTTCCTGGGGCTGACGATCGGCGGGGTGGTGTCCGATCGGTTGCGGCGGGGCAATCCGGCGGGGCGGCTTTGGGTGGTGATCTTCGGCGCGGTGGTGCCGGTGCCGTTCCTGATTCTTGCCTTCACCGCGTCGTCGTCGACCGCGTTCTATGCGGGGATCTTCCTTGCGCAGTTGACCGCGTCCTGCGCCTTGGGTGCGGCGGCGGCGACCACGCAGGACATGGTGTTGCCGCGGATGCGGGGGACGGCGACGGCGACGTTCTTCATCGGGACGACGCTGATTGGGCTGGCGCTCGGGCCGTATATGGCGGGGCGGGTGTCGACGCTGACCGGGAGCTTGTCGATCGGGATGCTGTCGCTGCTGGTGGTGACGCCGATCACGCTGGCGTGTGCGGTGGCCGCGTACCGGCTGGCGCCGCGGGCCGAGGCTACGCGGGAGGCGCGGGCGCGGGCGGCTGGGGAGGTGGTTTGAGGGTTTTTGCGATCCTCCCCCGCCAGGGGGAGGTGGCGCCGTAGGTGACGGAGGGGGAGGACACGCGGCAGAGGTTTCGCTTTCCTCCCCCTCCGTCTGGCAAGGGCCAGCCACCTCCCCCTGGCGGGGGAGGATCGACCTCTTTCCTATCTCGGGCTGTCTACCACCCTTCCGTTCGTGCTGAGCGAAGTCGAAGCACCTGCGCACGAGGCATGCCCTTCGACTTCGCTCAGGGCGAACGGAAAGGGCGCCTCCAGCCAGTCCTAAACTGGTCCGTCACCCCGGGCTCGTTCCGGGGTCCACGGTTCCGACAGCGCGGAGCTCGCCGGTTTGCGGAGCCGTGGATGCCGGAACTAGCCCGGCATGACGGAAGGGGAGTGGGTCGGGGCTCGACCAAGCACCCGCCTGCCGTTGTTACCCCGTCCCGTCCGGCCTTACCCGGCCTGGAACACGCCGCAGGCGATCCGTCCGCCGCTGTTGCCGGCCGGGTCGGTCATCAGGTCGTCCGGACCCGCATGCACGACGAACGCCGAGCCGTCAGGATCCATCAAGCCGGCCATCGTCGCGCCCGGGATCGTGATGCCGATCGTGCCGCGACCATCGGTGCCGATGATCAGGTTGGGGAGGTCGCCCTCATGCGGGCCCTGTGGGTTCATGCTGCCGTGCTTCATGCCGGTCGGGTTCCAGTGGCCGCCCGCGGTGGTGAAGTCCGGTGCGTCGCAGCGGCCGACCATGTGGATGTGCGCGCCGTGCGTGCCGGGGGGCATCGCCTTGGCGTCGAGCGTGAAGCGGAGGCCGCCCGCGACCTCGGTAGCGGTGGCGCGACCGACGTCGGTGCCGGTCGCGGTCTGGAGCATTGCGGTGGCGCGCTGGCCGCCCGCCATCGGCGTGCCCGTGTCCATGCCGCTCTTGTCGCAGGCGCTGAGGCCCAGCGTCGCCGCGCCGAGCAGTGCCAGTGTCGCAATCCGCATGTCGTTTCTCCCTGTTGATCTCTTTTGCGAACCCTTCGCCGTCGCTCAGGTTCCGTCCCCGCTATCGAGCGGCCAGCGTGCGACCGGTTCGTAGGTCGCGCCGTCGCGGCCGAGATGGCTCTGGTACAGCACGAGATGGGGTAGCGGGAAGGGCGCGCTCGACAGGGCGGCGTGCGTTGCCAGCCACGCGTCGATCGCGAAGCCCGCGCCGGCCGATCGCGCCAGCCGCGCGACCGTGACGTGCGGCAGATAGGCGCGGCGTTCGGGTTCCAGCCCCGCCCGGACGCAGGCCTGGTCGACCTTGCGGTGGAGCGCGGCGAGGGCGTCGTGCGGGGTCACGCCGACCCAGAGCGTATCGGTCCGCCCGCGCTTCTCGAAGCGACCGACTCCGGTCAGCGACACGCGCGGCGCCGGCGCGACGACCTGGTTCAGCGCGATCGCGATATCCTCGGCGACCGGCCGCTCGACCGCGCCGATGAAGCGCAGCGTGAGGTGCAGCTGCTCGTCGTCCTGCCAGCGGGCGGCGGGGACGCCCTCCATTATGTCGAGCAAGCTCCGACGGATAGCCGGCGGTGGGCGGAGGGCGACGAACAGGCGGATCATGACGGCGACATGTTAGCCGTCACTCAGCGGCATCATGCAACCACTCAGCTTGAAAAGCGTCCTGTAAAAGACGATATTCATCGTAACCGGCATTATGCCGGACAAAGGAGCTGATTTCACAATGGCTAATTGGTCTGACCCCCGGCCCCGTGCCGCGCCGTTCGGAACGACGGCCACGGGCCAGCGTACCGAGGCCTATGACGCTGGTCTCCGGTCGTACATGCTGTCCGTGTATAACTACATGGGCTCTGCTGTCCTGCTGACGGGCATCGTCGCGATGCTGTTCGCATGGGGCGGCGCGCAATCGCCTGCCGCTCAGGTGTTCATGAGCGGCGGCATCCTGAAATACGTCATCATGTTCTCGCCGCTCGCGATCGTTTTCGGCATGAGCTACGGCCAGAACAAGATGTCGACCGGCACGATGCAGCTGCTGTTCTGGGGCTTTGCGGTCCTGATGGGCCTGTCGATGTCGACGATCTTCCTGGTCTATAGCGGCACGTCGATCGCCGGTGCGTTCTTCGCCACCGCCGCCGGTTTCGCCGGGCTGAGCCTCTATGGCTACACCACGAAGCGCGACCTGTCGGCGTTCGGGACGTTCCTGATCATCGGCGTCGTCGGCCTGCTGGTCGCGAGCCTGATCAACATCTTCCTGCAGTCGAGCGTGATGCAGCTGGTGATCAGCGCGGTCGGCGTGCTGCTGTTCGCGGGCCTCACCGCCTACGACACGCAGCGCACCAAGGCGCTGTATACACAGGTTGCCGGCACCGACATGATCGGCAAGGTCGTGATCATGGCGGCGCTGAGCCTCTACCTCGACTTTATCAACATGTTCATGTTCGTGCTGCGTCTGTTTGGTAGCAGCCGTAACTAACGCCCGCTAAGGGTGTGACGAACGCAGGGCTCGGCGGGACACCGCCGGGCCCTTTTTTCTTATGGCTTGAGACAGGAATGGGACGCACGATGCGGCTCTCGATCGACGTGCGTCTGGATTACGGGATCACCGGGGACGCCGATGTGCTCCTCCAGATCGAAGCGGCGGCGATGGCCGACCAGACGATCGAGTCGGAGTCCCTCACTTTGTGGTCCGACAGTCCGATCCGGGCGGTGCGCGGTGAGGACGGGATCGGCCAGCGCTGCTGGTCGCGCGGGCATGGCCGCTTTACCGCCGAGTATAAGGCGATCGTCGCGGTGAAGCGCGAGCGGGTCCAGCTCGAACTGTATCCGGCGACGCCGCCGCGGATGCTCGATGGCGAGCTGACGCCGTATCTGATGCCAAGCCGCTATTGTCCCTCCGACCGGTTCGAGGGCTTCGTTGCGCGCGAGTTCGGCGGGCTGGAAGGCGGTCCGCTCGCGGCGGCGTTGACGGAATGGGTGTACCAGTCGCTCGATTATCGCTGCGGATCGAGCAGCGGGGAGACGACTGCGCTCGATACGTTTGCTTCGAGGTCTGGGGTGTGCCGCGATTATTCGCATCTGCTGGTGTCGCTGGCGCGGGCGGGCGGAATCCCGGCGCGGTGCGTGTCGGCCTATGCGCCGGGGGTCGATCCGCCGGACTTCCATGCGGTGGCGGAGCTGTGGCTGGCCGGCGACTGGCGGCTGATCGATGCGACCAAGATGGCGACGTGCAGCGATATCGCGCGGGTGTGTGTGGGGCGGGATGCGACGGATATCGCGTTCATGACGGTGTTTGGGCAGGCGTATCTGTGGGAGCAGACGGTGAAGGTTACGCCGCTGGATTGATTGCTGCTCCCCTATCGGAAGGCAGGGGCAGTAGGGGATGGTCTGACTCCTCCTTTCTGCCTTCTTGGCCCCCCTCCCTGGAAGGGAGGGGCTGGGGGTGGGTCGGGTTCCGCATGCTTGGATCGTTGGGGCCCAAGCTGGCCTACCCACCCCCCACCCCTCCCTTTCAGGGAGGGGGGAAGGAAAAGGTGGACGGTGGTGGGTGTCGAAGCGGCACGACCTGAGGGCGGGATAGGAACGCTCTGCCACTTGGACCGTTGGTCATCGCCAAGATTAAAGAGGGACGTCGCAATGACCGACATAGACAAGAGCGCGCTGGACAGCCTGTCCGTAGCGCCCGACGACAAGGATGCCGAGGGCAAGAGCTCGGGTCGCGATCCGCGCCAGGAAGCCGGGCAGGACAAGTCGATCGGCAAGCGTTTGCAGAAGAACCCGGACAGTGCCGACGCCCGTCTCGACAACGGGCTCGACGAATCGATGGACGGCAGCGACCCGTTGTCGGCGACGCAGCCGGGCTCCAATCGCGAGGCGGCAAAGTCGTCGGGTTACGACGAGGACGCCGAGCGGGCGCTGCGCGAAAAGCAGGCGTAACGCTCTCTTCTGCACAACGAACGAGCGCCGGTCGGCAACGACCGGCGCTTTTTTGTTGCACAAACGCCGCGCAAGACGATCAAATCGCTTAGTTTCGTTCGGTTCGTCGCAGCCTTGTTGCAGCGCAACAGCTTTCATGGTGGCTTAGTGTTACGGAAAGATGACGCGCGATAGGGTCGTTGTTAACCATCCGGGCGCATAGTCTGCCGGTTCCTTGACGAGAGCGGGGTGACGACATGGCTTCCAGAATGAAACCGGCACAGGGCTCGATGACGCTGGCCGAGATGAAGGAATTTGCGAGCTTCCCGAGTTCGACGCAGCGGTACATCCGCCGTTCGCTCGACGTGGGGCTCGACCGCGAGGACGCGATGCTGCGCTGGTCGCGCGACGTGGTCGAGGCGGCGAGCATCCGGGCGCAGGCGCGTCTCTACAACAATCTGCCTGATCTGCGCGTGATGGTGCCGGACGATAGCGGGCTTGATGCGATCGAGCCGTTTCTGGCGCCGCTGATGACCCTCGTTGCGTTCGATCTGGGGCAGGGGCGGCTGACGAGTTTCTCGGCGCTGCGGTTCCTGTACGAGCGGTTGATCGGGGCGGAGGTTCGGCCTTGGCTGCCGTCGGCGTTCTGCGCGGCGGCGGCGCTCCCGCACCTGCATCCGGAATTGCGGCGGAAATTGCTCCAGTCGATCAGCGAGGCCGCGGCGACCGCATCGGGCTGGTCGAACCGGCAGCCGGCTTTCTTCCCGTATTGGGTGGAGAAGGTGGATTCTGGGACGACGCTGGCGAGTTGAGGGTCGGCTGTGGTTGATCCTCCCCCGCTAGGGGGAGGTGGCGCCGGAGGCGGCGGAGGGGGAGGCGGCGATAACGTAGGTTCCGTGTCCTCCCCCTCCGTCTGGCGAGAGCCAGCCACCTCCCCCTGGCGGGGGAGGATTGAAGCTTTTCTTACTTGGGCTGCAACGGGCTTCGGCCGCACGCTCCTCACCATCCCGGCGGAGGCCGGGGGCCAATTGGTGAGGTTGTCGTAACGATGCGCTACGCATGTCATTGGCGTCCCCCAACTGGGCCCCGGCCTTCGCCGGGGTGGTAGAGAAGGGGCGCGCCGGGGTGGTTGTGGAAGGCGTGGTTACGCGCTCCACATCCGAGCTACCCGGTCACCCCAGTTATCCCGTTCACCGACACGCCCGCCAGCCCATCGATCCACGGTTCGCCTGATCCAGGTGCAGGTGGTCGGCGTGCGCGGCGTTGTAGTCGGGCGACAGAGTGGTTGCGAACAGCGTGCAGGCGCCGTCGCGTACGTCGCGGAGGAAGGCCGACTTCGCATCGTCGCCCTTCCAGTCGCGCGCGACGGTGATGCGGGTGCCGTCGGTCAGGCGGAAGCCGGCGATGTAGACCGCGTCGGCGGTGGAGTGTTCGCTCCAGTTGCCGGCATCGCGGCCGTAGATCCGCCGGCAACTATAGCTGCCGAAATGATCGATGCTGGCCACGCGCGCGCCGAAATGCTTCACTGCGGCCGGCTGGACCACGTCCCATTCCCACATCGACAGTGCTGCGGCGACGGGACAGGCGATGCCGAGCCCGGCAGGCACGAACCCGATCTTCCGCGCGCCGCCGGTCAGCCTGACGCCATCCGAATAGCCGCATTGGCCCTCGCCCTTGCGCGGCGGCAGGACGGTGTAGCGCACCCCCGCCCGATCGAGCAGCGCGCGGCATTGCGGGAAATCCTCGGTCAGTGCGGTCAGCTTGCGTCCGGTGAACAGGCCGATCGGCTGGCCGAGATCGAGCGGTGCCCAAGGCAGGTCCTGTGGCCGTCCGCGCGCCATCGACCAGAGCATCAGCGCGAGCGTCGCGACGATCGCCAGCCCCACGAGCCAGCCAAGGGTGAGCCGCACCCCCCGCATGTCAGCCGCGCACCGCGTCCGACATCGGCTCCGACGTCACCGGATAGCCGAGATCGTCGGGGATGCAGAGATGCTCGACGCCGTCCCGTATCTCGGTCCACGGCGTCACCGTCCGCACGGCGCGCGCGCGCGCATCCGTGACGGCCGCCTCGAAGTCGGCGAACTGCGCCAGCCGTTCGAGATTGCGGCGGGTCGGAAAGATGATTGTCGCGCGGCCCGCATCGGCGTCGGCCAGCACGTCGGCCGCGGTCGCCCAGAACAGCCGGACATTCTCCGTCGCATCGACCCGGGCCTCGGGCGCATCCGCAGGGAGCCGCGCCAGATAGAACCGCGTATCGAAGATTCGGGCATGCGCATGCGCCGGCCGCCATCGCGCGAAATAGGTGAGTGCGTCGAGGTCGAGACTGGCACCGGCGTCCGCCAACGCCTCGGCGAATGCGGTGCCGGCGTGCAGCGAGGCCCGCAATCGCTCGAACATGGTCGGCGACGGCATCGGCGACAGTCCGACGGGAAGCCCCGCCTCCTCGATCGTCTCGCGGATCGCGGCGATCCGCGCGGCGGTGTCGTCGTCGGCCTGCCCCGACAACGCGGCCAGCGCATGGTCGCCGGGATCGACCCGCCCGCCCGGAAACACCAGCGCGCCGCCCGCGAACACCATGGCCTTCGCCCGCTCGACCATGAGCAGCGTCGGTGCGCCCTCGCCGGACTCACGAAACACCACCAGGGTCGCGGCGGGCAAGGCGGGGGAGGGGGGCAAGGCGGGGGAGAGCGTTGCGGTCATAGCCGAGCGATAACGCGCGAACGTCGGATCGGGTAGCGGCCCGTCGACCCTGGGCGGCGGTGGTTCCCGTCAGTCGGTCAGCATCGCGGCCAAGCGGGGGCTTAGATACTCGCATGTGTCGCCATCGACGAGCGTGACCAATCGTGCGGCCAGACCGTGTTCGCGGGCCAGTTCGAGGCCCGCGAGCGGACCGAGCACGGTTAGCGCGGTGGCCCAGGCGTCAGCGTCCATCGCGGTCCGGTGGATCACGCTGGCCGATACGATTCCGGTGTCGATCGCACGACCCGTGCGCGGATCGAGCGTATGCGCGCCGCGCCGGTAATCGCCCGAGGTCGCGACCGCCATACCGTGCAGCGCCATGCGTAACGGCGGCAGAACCGTACCGGTCGGGGTTTCGAGATCGACCCACCACGGATCGCCGTCGGGCCGCATTCCCGCGCCGACGAGTTCGCCGCCGATCTCGACGAGATGATGGACGAACCCCGCGGCCTCCAGCAGCGCGGCGACCGCATCGACGGCATATCCCTTGGCGATTCCCGAGAGGTCGAGCGCGATGCCACCCGGCTGGAGGAGGTGCGTCCCCGTCGCGGACCTGGGCGTCGTGAAGGTGGATAGGGCGAGGTGGCGCCAGCCCGATCTGGCCATCGCCGCCTCGATCTGCGGCTCGCCGGGCAAATCCTCGATCGGGATCGGACCGAACCCCCAGGCATCGACGAGCCGGCCGATCGCCGGATCGAACGCGCCCCCGGTCGTCTCGGCGATGGCGAGCGCGCGGACCATGACCCGTGCGAAGTCGGCCGGGAGCGCCGTCCATGTACCCGCTGCCGCGCGATTGAAGCGGGACAGCAGCGACGTCGGCGCCCAGTGACTCATTGCCGCGACGATCCCGGCGAGCCGCGAGACGATCGCCCGGTGGATCGCCCGGTGGATCGCAGCCTGACAGTTCCGCGGTGCGGCGAACTGCGCGTGCCAGGTCGTCCCCATCGTCTCGCCGCGCAGTGCGATCACGATATCGGAGGGATCGGGCATTGCCGGCGCGATCGTCGCCGGCAATGCGATCCGCGTCGAGGGGAGGGGCCTGCTCACCCGGGCTGGTTACGGCGTCAGCACTTCGAGCGTCGTGACGTAGCTCATCCGGCGTTCGGTCGCCCGCGGGCTCGTCGCCTTGGCGTCGGTCAGCGTCGCGCTGAGCCAATACATGCCCGCGGCCGGCCAATCGACGCTGAGCATGCCGTCGGCGCCGGTGGTCAGTTCGCGTGCGCCTTCGTCGTTGCGATAGCGCTTGCCGCCGGGGATCACGGTGACCTTGATGCCGGCGGCGGGCTTGCCGTCGACCAGGAAACGGAACTTGGCGGTCTCACCCGCGACCAGTTCGTCGGGATGCGTGACCGGCGCGAACTCCAGGCCCTTGCCGGTGGTCTTGAAGACGGTGGTGGTTGGTGCGCCGGCGGTCACGAAAATCTCGTTGCGGCCGGTGACCTCGGTGACCTTCACGTCGGTCGCGTTGGCGGGAATGTCGGCGACGGTCAGCGGGGCGGGCGCGCTCGGCTGCGGTGGACCGCGACGACCGAGGCGCTTCTCGACGCCGTCGACCGTGAAGCTGCCCATGACGGCGGACATCTGGGTGCCGATCTTCCATGTGCCGGGCTTGTCGAGCTTCACGTCGAAGACCGAGCGATAGCGGCCGGTCGCGCCGTTCTGGAGCGTGCCTTCGCTGCCGTCGGGCTGCCAGACCTTCATGCCGTCGAGCCTGAGCGGCTGGTGATCGAAGAAGAACAGGTCGTTCGACACGGCGGCGTCGACGGTCACCCAGCCGTCGGTGCCCGAGAACACGGTGGCGGACGGCAACAGCCACATGCGGTGCGCGGACAGCGCGGCGGGGATCGACAACAATGCGGCGGCGGCCAGCAGGCGTGCGGCGAAAGGCTTCATGATGTGATCCTTAGCGGGCGGAAATGGCGACGGCGCCGAGCTCGGTCTTGCCCGAGGTGCGGGCTCCGGCGGTAAGCGGTACGGAGACGAGTTCGCGACCGCCGGTTTCGCGCGCAGCCTCGACGTTCAGGACGTAGTGGCCGGGCTTGACGTCGGCAGGGAGGGGGATGGTGTATTGGCCCGGCGCACGGGTCGCGCCGCTCACGCCGTTCGCGGGCATCGCCATGCTGCGGCCCCCCTTTCGCCACCATGCACGCAGGTCTGCGAGCCATTTGGTGCCGGGGTCGTTGCCGCGCTTTTTCAGGTCGTACCAGACCGCCAGCGTGCGCGGGGCACCGCCGCCGACCGGCTCGAGCCAGATGGCGACATAGGGCTTGTGATATTCGGCAACGTTCAGCCGCGGGACGGTGATCGTGACGGTCCCCGCGGGCGCGGCGCTCGCGGGCGGTACCAGCGCGGGCGCGGTGATCGCTCCGCCAAGCAACAGGAACGCGGTTGGACGCATGGCAGAACCCCTCAATGGATAAACAGGATGGCGAGCAGGACGGGAATGGCGAGCCCGGCGGCGACGATCGGCCAGGTTGCCGGTCGATGGCGTGCGTGGAGCTGCAACAGGAGCAGCCCGGTCAGCGTGAACAGAATGCACGCGCCGGCAAAGATATCGATGAACCAACTCCACGCTGCGCCCGCATTGCGACCCTTGTGGAGATCGTTCAGATACGAGATCCAGCCGCGATCGGTCGTCTCGGCGGTTATCCGACCGGTCGCGCGCGCGATGCTGACCCAGGCATCGCCGCCGGGACGGGGCAGCGCGACATAGGCGTCGGTGTCGGACCATTCGACCGGCTTGCCTGCGGGATCGAGACCGATCGCGGCGACTATGCCCTTCGCGACCGGCGTTGGGAGTGGCGCATCGGCGGCATGCGGTGCGGTCAGCATGCGGAGCAGCGGCGCCGGCAGAATTCCCGTCTTTTCGACCACGACCGGTTTGGCGCCGATCGTCGCGGCATGGTTGAGCGTGATGCCGGTAATCGCGAACAGCAGCATCCCGACCAGGGACAACGCTGCGCTGATCCAGTGCCAATTGTGGAGTTGCTTGAGCCACCAGCCCCGCCATTTGCGCTTTTGCTTGGCGGCGATGGGCGGTGGGGCGGATTCCCGGGACATGAGAGGCTGGAGCAGAGGCTGGGGCGTGTTCACCGCCACCGCCTATCGCGTCGCTGAACGGGAATCAAGGCTATTGAGAATTGTTAGCAAGATGGCTTTGCGGTGCCCTAGTCGGCGAACTCCGGCGATCGTGCGCGCGATCGCTTGGCGATGGGGTTTGCCGAGGAAGGGGCCAGCAGCAGGACCGACGGTGTCGCCGTCGAATCGAACGCCCGAAGGTAGAAGTGGCCGGTGCCGGCGAGGCCCAGCATGAGGCTGGGGGATTCGCCGGCGCCGGGCGTGCCCGAAGGCCAGGAGCGGCCGGTTGCGCCATAGGTGTCGATCCCGTGTCGGGCGATTTCGTCGACGATCGTTCGCGCCTCGGCATCGCCGCTCGCTGTGGCCCAGCTCAGGAATAGTTCCGCATCGCCGGCCGCGCCGTGGCACAGCGAGTAGTTGCAGCTGCTGCGCGCGAGCTGGGCGATCACCGATCGGGCGGTGATCCGCAAGGCGGACTCGATCGCCGGGCGCATCGTCGCGTCGCCGGTGAGGTCGAAGGCCCGAATGCGCGCAAGACCGATGCCGACCGCGCCGTGGCACCACGCGGCGGGCGCGGCGCCCAGCGGCTTGCCAGCATCGTGGCTGCGCAGGTCCGGCCATTGGTCGCTCGCGGCGTCGAACCAGCTGTCTTCATAGGCGAACGCGGCGCGTCCCGCGGCGGCGAACCGATCGTCCTCGGTCACCGCGGCAAGCTCGAGCAGCGCCCAGCCGACACCGCCCGCGCCATGCGACAGGCCGGTCAGATTGGGGCGGCGTTGGGCGCGAAAGTCCGCGACCAGATCGTCCGACAGACCGGACAGATCGACCAGTTCGGCCATCTCGCCCATCGCGTTCCAGGACAGGCCGCGGTCGCTGGTCTCCGCGCCGTCGAGCAGGCGTTCCCCTGCGATGATCGCGGCATGCGTGAGCGAGGGCGCGTCATGGGCCGCGCCGAGTGCGAGCAATACGGGGATGGCGCCGGCATTTCCGGACATCACGTCGATCGCGACGCGCCCCTCCGGCGACAGCGCCACCGCGCGGTGGACCATCGCCAGGCCTTGCGCGACGAGGTCTTCGCGATCGAGCGCGGAACCGGCCTGCATCGCGGCATAGCCGATCCCGAGAAACCCGGTGTAGAACCCCCGGTGGAGCGCGTCGGGGATATCGGCCGCGCGGTCGAGCGCATGCGCGATCGCGCCGGTGGCGGTTCGCGCCGCCAGCGGATCGCCCGTCGCCCGGTGCAGCCGCGCGAGGAACAGGCCGATCCCGGCGGTACCGTCGTACAAGGTCGGACCCATCGTGCCGCAACCGAGCACCTGCGTGCCGGTGAAATCCTCATGGACCGGACCGAACCAGTTGCACCGCGCATCATGCCACACCGCATCGCGCGCGAGCTTGGTGCCGATATCGAAGGCGGTTTCGAGATAGAGCGGGTTCATGGTCACTGTATCGCCTGCTGCGAGAGCATCGGGGGAACGTCGTACTGGTCGTCGGACCCGGCGTTAAGCCACAGGGCGTCGGCGCGCAGGCCCGCCTCTGCGATCTTTGCCGTCAGCGTTGCGGCGAACAGCGGCGCGGCGAACCCGGCATCGGCCCGCGATGCGGCGAGCGCCTGTGCGACCAGCCGGCTGCGGGCCATGCCGAAGCTCTCGCGGTTGCCGGGGTCCTCGGCGAAGCCCAGCCCGGGTGCCAGGCGCCTGGCAAACAGCGGCACGGGCTGGTCGAGCAACGCGGCGAAGGCAGGGTAGGCCGCGAGGAGGATCGTCGATACCGCCGGGAACAGGTGCTGCGCGACATACAGCACCGCGTTGTCGCGACGGGTGTAATCGGCGCTGCGCACGACGATCTTGAAATCGAACGGTATCCGGTAGCGGTTGAGCAGGGTGGTCAGTCCGGTCACCAGATCGACCGCGCCGCCGATCCGCACGTTCCAGTAGAAGCGGACCATCGGCGCGAGATCGTTGACGTCGCGAAACGCTTCGCCGAACGCGTAATAGAAACCGGGTTGCGCCGTGGTCGATCCGCCGGCGATCTGCACCGCCAGCGCGCTTCCCTTCGGCATCGGCATGACGCCGTCGATGGCGAGGAACTGGCCGGGCACGAACCGGCGGGTGCGGCCGTGACGCGTGGCCAGCACGCTGCCGCCGGTGTCGCCCCCGCTGAAGATCCATCCCTGTTCGGCGCGCGATCGGCTGGTATTGGCGCGTTCCAGGGCGATCGTCAGGTCGGCGGGGTCGACCGCGGCGACGGCATCGTCCCTGGGGAACACCCGGGCATAGGCATGTTCGTAGACCACCGGCATCAGGGCGGTCGCCAGCGCATCTTCGGTCGCCGCGCCGTTGACGCGCCCGACCGACACGCCGTCGAGCAGGATCGCGCCGTCGTCGCCGATCCGCAGCGCCGCGACGAAGGGGGCGAGTTCGCTCGTGGTGCCGGTCATGCCGCGATTGCCTGGCTAAGCACGCGCTCAACCACGCGGGGCCCCGGATCGACGATGCCCAGCAATTCCTCCGCCACCCGGTCCGGATCGGCAAGGATGTTCAGCGCGGTCTGGGCGAGCAGAATGGCGATGGGATCGGTCGTCTGGCTCCAGGCGCTGCGCTCGAACGCGGTCACCATCATGCGCGCGGCCAACATGCCGATACAGCGTGTCAGGAAGCCCGGTGCGTCGCCCCGATAGGCGTCGCTGGCGGTGATATACGCGGCCCAGAACGCCGCGATCGCCGGCTGGACCGATGCGAGTGGCACGGTCGCGCCGGCGAACAGCGCGGCCGGATCTGATCCGGCGGGCATCGAGCCGATCCAGAAGGCGAGATAGGATTGCAGCATGCTGCCGACGTCCCAGGCGGCGTCGCCGATATCGGCCAGTTCCCAGTCGATGATGTAGAGTCGCCGGTCGGCCAGCGCGTCGCCCCTCGGTGCGAGCAGGCAATTCTCCCAGCGCATGTCGGTATGGATCAGCGTATCGCGTTTCCACCCGTCGCGCAGTTCGCCGAGCATCGCACCCGCGCCGGGCGCCGCGAGCAATATGTCGAGGAGCGCCGATGCCGCCGGACTGCGCCGCATGCCGCTGACATCCGCCTCGCCGTGGAGCCGCAGAATCCAGGGCGATTGCTGAGGGAACAGCGCAGCTTGCGGTGCGCCTTCGACGAAGCGGATCGCGTGATAGGCGGACAGGGCGGTCCCCAGTCGTGCGGCGAGATCGACCGGGCAGGTCCCGAGCTTGCGGTGGACCGCGGTCAGCGTCTCGCTGTCCGGAATCAGATCGTTGATCAAGATGCCCTGCTCGGCATCGTGGAGCCGGAACTGTGGCAGCAGATCGCGGAGCGGGCGCAGGCGTTCGTCGCCGAACGCGCCACGATACACCTCCGCTTCGCGCGCGATCGTCTCACGCGTGCCGGGTTCCGTCTCGATCGCCTGCTTGATGAAATACGCCGGGCCGTTCCGCTGCTTGAGCATCACGAACCGGTTGCGGCTGCGGCTCATCGTCAGGACCATGCCGCCATCGACGATTCCCGCGCGGTCGATCAGGCCCTTGCCTGTCAGGTAGCGGATGAGATTGCGCGTGACGATCGGGTCCATGCGGCCTGCCATATGCGAGGGAAAACTGCGAAGAACCGCCGACCCGTGGGGGCCGGCGGCATTCGGCTATCGATCAGAAGGTACAGCCTGCCGACCACATGACGTGCTTGCAGTCGAGTTCGACCTCGGCGGCCTGCGGTTGGCCGGCAAAGGTGCAGCCCGCCGTCCACATGACGTGCTTGCAATCCGTGGCCGCGACGCTTTCCTCGGGAACTGCCACCAACGTGCAGGCGAGGGTCGTCAGGACATGCCCGCAATCCGCGACCGACTCAGCGGCCTGGAACGTGCACCCTGCGGTCCACAGCACGTCCTTGCATCCGGGGGTCGCACCCAGCGCACCGGTCTGCTCGTCACCCAGCGTGCAGGCCAGCGTGGTCAGCACGTTGCCGCAATCCACCGCCGCGGCCGGCTGTGCAGCGCCCAGCGTGCAGAGGGTCGTGGTCAGGAGCTGGACGCATTCGACCGCGTTCGCCTGTTGTCCCGCGAACGTGCAGCCCGCCGTCCACATGACGTGCTTGCAATCCGCCAGCTGTGCGTCGCTGCCGGCGCCGGCCGGTACCGGCGCGCACCAGGTCGGTCGTGCAGTGACGAGCGTGACGCACATCGCGTCCCCTGCCGCGGGAGCCTGCGCATCGAGCGTGCAGGCCAGCGTGGTGAGCACGTTGCCGCACGCCGCGCCATAGCCGGCCGCCTGCTTCCCGACACCCTGTCCGCCCTGGAACGTGCAGCCCAAGCTCATTGCGAGTTGCACGCACCCAACTGCACCCGTGGGTGAAGGGGGCGCTTGCGGCGCACCGAGCGTACAGACGAGCGTCGTCAGCACGTTACCGCAATGCACGGCTGCCGCCTGCTGGCCGGCGAAGGTGCATCCTGCGGTCCACATCACGTCCTTGCAGCCGGGCGTACCGACCCCTGCGCCGACCGCCGTGTCCACGCCGATCGTGCAGAAGATCGTACCCGTTATGATCGGGCAACCGACCCCGGGGCTGCCGCCGCCATACCGTTGCTGAACGGAGCCACCGAGATAGTTCTGAGCGTAACCAGTCATAGCGCCTTCTCCTATGTTTCCGGAATATCCGGAGCGATGAGGCGATCGTGGGGGCTGTTTTGCCAAGGCACAGGTCGCCGCAACCAGCAGCACGTATTGGTGCACTGATCTTTTAAATAGAATCCAAGAGTAAAAGTCGGATCTTGACTCTAATGACAATTGGGTAGACTGAGATTTAGTTAATCAGTCGTTAAGGAATCGAATACTGTTGTTCGATGATTCTTGAACTAGCAGCTTCATGATCCGATTGGGATTTGGTCGCAATTGGCAATTGAACCAAATTCGATTGTATTTGGCGCAAAGCATCCGAGATGGACAAGTTCTGTCGTAAGCACAGATAGCTATGCTTGATCGGCAAATAAAAGTTTCAGAATTGAGACCGGGTGGTGCCAAGCGCTCGCGACCTGGACTGGCCCTGATCGTGGGGCAGGGGTGGCGGTATTGCGCTGATATGGAGACATCCTGGCCGGTGTTCGGCCGGAGCCGTCGTGTCGGGGGCGACCTGCCGGTATCGCCAGTTCGGCATCTTCCGGCAGGTCGCGTTCGTTGGAGGTGGAAGCCGCGGGGCCGCGATCAGCTGATGTGGACGGCCTTGGTGACGAGATGCGCGGCGATGCCCTCGGGCCCGTCTTCCGAGCCGTGGCCGCTGTCCTTGACGCCGCCGAACGGGCTGTCGGGATAGCTCAGGCGGACGGTGTTGATGCCGACCATCCCTGCCTCGATCGCATCGCCGAGCAGGTTCTGGCGTCGGCCATTCTCGGTGAAGCAATAGGCGGCCAGCCCGAACGGCAGGCGGTTGGCTTCGGCGATCGCATCCTCGTCGCTGCCGAAGCGGCTGAGCAGGGCGACCGGGCCGAACGGTTCCTCGTTCATCGCGCGCGCCGACAGTGGCACCTCGGACAGGACCGTCGGCTGGAAGAAGAACCCGCCCTGGCCGCCATAGTCGCCGCCCGCCAGCAGCTTGGCACCGTGGCTGGTCGCGTCGCCGACCAGTTCGGCGATCGCGTCGGGGCGGCGGGCATTGGCCATCGGGCCCATCTGGCTGGCCGAATCCATGCCGTCGCCGACCTTCAGGCCGCGTGTCCGTTCGGCAAAGCCCGCGGCGAAGCGGTCATAGATGCCGTCCTGCACGTGGAAGCGGGTCGGCGCGACGCAGACCTGCCCGGCGTTGCGGAACTTGTGCGCGACCAGCGTGTCGAGCGTCTTGTCGAGATTGCAGTCGTCGAACACCAGCACTGGGCCGTGACCGCCAAGCTCCATCGTCGTGCGCATCATCGTGTCGGCGGCCAGCTTCATCAGCGCCTTGCCGACCGGTACCGACCCGGTGAAACTCAGTTTCCGCGTGATCGGCGAGGCGAGCAGGTGGCGCGAGACCATGTCGGGCACGCCGAACACGCACTGCGCGACGTCGCCGGGCAGGCCGGCATCCTGGAAGCACTTGAGCACCTCGACCGCGCTGCCGGCGGTTTCCTCGGACGGCTTGATGATGATCGAGCAGCCCGCCGCGAGCGCCGGTGCGATCTTGCGCACGACGTTCATGATCGGGAAGTTCCACGCGCAGAACGCGGCGACCGGGCCGACCGGCTGGTGGAGCACGAGGCTGCGGGTGCCGGAGGGGCGGGGCAGGACGCGGCCATAGACGCGCAGGCCCTCGGCGGCGTGGAAATCGAGCAGTGCGGCGGCGAACGCGACCTCGCCCTTGGCCTCCGCCTGGATCTTGCCCTGTTCGAGCGTGGCGATGCGCGCGATATGATCCCCGCGCTCGCGGAGCAGTTGTGCGGTGCGCGTCAGGATCGCGGCACGCTTTTCCGGCGGGGTGGCGCGCCACGCGACGAACCCGCGCTGCGTCGCCTCGAGCGCGCGATCGAGATCGGCGGCGCTGGCGAGCGGCAACGCGGCCTGCCCCCCACCGGTCGCCGGATTGAGCACGTCGCGCGTATCGCGACCGTCCCCGCTCAGCCATTCGCCGGCGATATAAAGCCCGAGTTTGGTATCGTAGGTCGCAGTCATTGGCGTCTCTCCGTTTGCGTCGATCGAACCATCGGGCTCATGTCGTTGCGGTACGGCGCGAATGTAACCCTCTTGCGGGAGAATCGGGAGAAGGTCGCGTGGCGGTCGACGGACCTGCGGCACGGGTCGCGGCGAATGTCGTCGGGGTGGTCGGCGGCCGATGATCGAGCCTGCGCTGAGGGAAAAGCTGGTGACCCCTACGAGAGGGGTCCAAGGGTAAGAAAATCGGCAGAAAACCGTCATTCTCTGTACCCATCGCGGCGCTCTGCCACGCGACAAACAGGATGAGAAGCCAGCGACAATCAAGGTGAGAATCGGCTGTTGGGGTGCTGGCGAAGAGCGAAGGGCGTAGCCCGCAGCTCGT